>ENA-UOOM01000069-UOOM01000069.1-fermentation-metagenome-genome-assembly--contig:-NODE-69-length-123184-cov-44.885202_pt1 | contig 123184 bp, 104 predicted proteins | sample MGYA00245781_ERZ724031 | MGnify/ENA primary metagenome ERZ724031 (study PRJEB28704, sample SAMN03018317) | fermentation metagenome | biome: anthropogenic terrestrial biome; feature: soil...
GATATTTACAAAACTCAATACAGAATTAGCAACAATAAACTTATATTAATTAAATAATCAATATTTTATTAATGAAGACGAATAAGTGTGTGTTAAAGGCCATTTTCCTATTTACAGCAGGGATAATATTGAGCATAAGCAGTATCCATGCGGAAATACAGTCTATGAAGTTCCCACGCGAAAGAATCATATCCCGGTTGGAACGGATGAACGAAATAGGTAAAAACACGGGGCAGGTAGTTACCTACAACAAAACAGCAATCAAAAACGACGAGCAGCTGCCCGAATTTACTGCTCACACCAATAACATGGAAGAATGGCTGTATGAATCGCTCAAGAACACAAGATGGATGTATCGAAAAATACGCGATAACTACTTTTCAGTTCTGGAAAAAGAAGCAGCTGCACTCGCAAGTCCCGTAGTCGAAACTCCCGCACAAAAGGAAGGGACCCTTTCGGGTAAAATTGTGGATGAAAGCGGAGAGGTTTTACCGGGAGCGACGGTGAAGGTCAGTGACCAAACCATAGGTACAGCTTCCGATATAAATGGTAATTTCAGATTATCTCTTCCGGCAGGTACCTACACCATAGAAATAGGATACATAGGCTACCAGACACAACGGGTGACGGGGGTGAAGATTAACGAAGGAAAAAACACACCTTTGGATGTTTCTCTAAATACCGAAAGTACTGAATTGGGAGAGGTAGTGGTCACAGCTACCTACAACAAAGCCTCCACCAATGGAATGCTGAAGCTGCAACAAACCAAAGCCGAAGTAAGCTCCGTTATCTCGTCGCAACAAATCAGCACGCTACCCGACAAGAATGTGGGTGAGGTACTGAAGCGTATATCGGGAGTGAGTACGGTAAATAACAGTAAAGTAATTGTGAGGGGAATCGCGGAACGATATAATGTGGCGCAATTGGATGGGGTGACACTACCCAGTACCGATGTGCAAACGCGTGATTTCGAGTTTGACATTATTCCGAACGACTTAATAGATAATGTGGTGGTATCCAAAAGTTATACGCCGGACCTTAGTTTTGGCTTTGGGGGCGGGCTGGTGCAGATCAACACCATCTCCGTGCCCGATGAGAATTTCATTAAAATGTCTGTCGGGGGCAAGTTCAGTCCCCATTATACGGGCAAACGATTTATGGGATACGGCAGGGGTAAATGGGATTACCTGGGTATGGACGACGGGGTAAGGGATCATTTTCCCGAGGGACTTTTCCCGGTCATGAATACCATGTTCCTTCTCGATTTTGAACCGGAAAACTTTACTCCACTCACTGTTGAGCAGGTGCGGGAGCAAAACAAAAAAATTGGAGGTTTGGAACGCCTGGGCACCCGAAAGTACAAAACCATGCCCGGACAAAACTACAATTTCTCCATTGGCAGAAGCTACGACCTAGGCCGCACCAAAATGAGCCGGCTAGGCTTTGTAGGCGCCTTGACATACCGTAACGAACAATCGATAGAAGACATCCTTCATTACGAGCGCGGCCCGTTTGACAAGATGGGTACCAACCTTTACGATTTTGAGACGGAAAAACAATATTATGAAAACAATGCCAAGAACTACAAGTTCAATACAACATGGGCGGTACTGCTAAACGGTGGATGGCAAACGGAGAATCACTCCATTTTTACAAAAAACATGTATTCGCGCATGTTCAACAACACATTTTACCGGATTGTGGGTACAGGAGAGGACATGTCTGTGGAGATGTATGGAAAAATTTACCCCGTCATCAGGGAGTTTGACAGCCCTAAATTTTTAGATTTGCTGCAAAATAAACTGGAAGGGGAACATCGATTCCTCAAAAACTTTACGTTTACCTGGGCGGCAGCCCGCGGGAAAGTGTTGAACAACGAGTTAGATGCCGTTGAAGCATACCTAGTTCCCATAAAATTCACCAACTTACCCGGATTAAACAGCTGGGACGATAAACCGGTATTCAAGTTCAACGACGACGACATGTTTTACAAATATGTGTTGGCCGGTTTCCACACGGGAGAAGCACAATCTTATGTCCCCTGGTTAAAAAGGTCGCAATATTTTTATGATGAAACCAACTGGAGCGCCGAGGCATCCTTGTCATACGAATTCAAGATGCTCAACAAATCACAGAGGATTAAAGCGGGAATACAATCCCTGGAGCGCCACGGTAAATTCAAGTGGTCACAACTGCCGATAGGAAGAAAAGGATTTAATAATAAATATGACAACCTGCCTATCTGGGCTATTGACCTGGACATGAAAGAGCCTAAAGAGGATGTGTTCTACTTTCCCCAGCTATGGGATTTACAACGGTATGAAGGGAAAAACACCAACATCGCTTACTTCGGGATGATGGACAACCGCCTGACCAATTGGTTTAGACTTGTATGGGGTCTACGCGTTGAATCGTATGAATATGATGGCATATACTCTGAAGGAAGCAATTCCTACACTTACGTGGACCCGGAAAAACAGAAAAACATGCCCAAGAGCTACTTTGTAAACCCTGAAACCGGCAGGGTAGTGTCCGAAAGGACGGATGTGGAAGCCGATGAAGTGAAATGGCACTATCTCCCCTCGGCAGCCTTGACCCTCACTCCGTTGAAGAATCTCAATATTCGGGGATCTTATGCCAAATCGGTGGTGAGACCCGGATTGATTGAGAACTCGAAATTCACGCGTTTTAATCCTGAATGGGGTACTTACCAAATTAACGAAGGGGTACTTTCTACAAAAATTACTCACTACGACGCTAAAATAGAATGGTTCCCCACCCCCGGTGAAGTACTGTCGGTGGGCTATTTCAAAAAAGACTTTGACAATCCGGTGGAGCTGTACCGGGGTATTTTTGACACCAGCCAAAAGACAAAAGTGCTTACACAGAACTCCAAATCGGCTAAAGTAACAGGATGGGAGTTTGACGCGAGGAAAAACCTGTCGTTCCTATACCCCGGTTTTCAACCGTTGAGTAACATCTATATCTATGGTAACCTCACCCTCCAAAAGTCTGAGGTGCAGGCACGTTTTTTTGAAAAAGAGTATATCGGTTCCGACCATAACGGAAACGGATACAGCATACGTATTGAAAAGCTGTTGAAAATGAAAAGGCCCCTGTATGGACAGGTACCCATACTTTACAACTTCGGCATTCAATATCAAGACGAAAGGCTGGGCATAAATCTGGCTTTCAACCACATGGGAAATAAAACATTTGCAACCAGCGGCGACCCCCGCCTTGTTGAGTTTGAAAGAGAACGCGATCAAATGGACGCGCAAATAAGTTATAACTTTCTTAGAAATAAAAACTTAAAGTTAAAGCTCAATATTTCCAACATTCTTAATACTCCGTATCATTTTTTTACCAACGGGGGGTATACCTATAAAATAAGAGACGATTATGATTCGAAAACCGATTACTGGGAAGACAGTTATGAGTGGATATATGGTTTCGACGAAAATTACCAGTGGGGTTATTTTGAAAAGCAAGGAGAAGGAGACAATGTAGTCAAGATTAGAAAGGGAGATGATGATACCTATAAGAAAAAAACGGGTACGGCCTTCAGTTTATCGCTTTCATATTCTTTTTAAACGAGACATTTCAATAATAATGTAAAAAATGAAACAAATTAATAGGACAAATTATATCAAAGGGCTGCTCTTATTCATGATAGTGACAATGGTAGCCTGTTCAGGCGGTGGCGATATGGAAAAAGACTACCTCTATTTTACAGATGCTGCCACGATAAGGATCAAGGGTGTATATGTAGATGAAAACCCGATGGTGATGACTATTTACGGAGACACTCTATATGATGGCTACTTTTCCGTAGTAAAAGAATACAAGCCGGGTAGCAAAATAGACCTTTCGAGCACTTTTATGCTCAACGACAGGGAGAAAGATCTTACCCTGAAAGTGATTGACGCCGTCACAAAAAAGGAGTTGTTCAGTGCTCCTTTTCAGGTAAACGGTGAAAATGTACATACACTGGATTTCGCCTGGCTTTACGGAAAAAACCATAAGGAGTATAAAACCATCAACATAACCATTGAAATATTGAACTTCACGGCCAATGAATTCACTGTCGAAACCTCCAATGCCCAACTTCCCGGAGGTAAAGGTCAAGCCAGTGAGATAACGGCTTTCAGAGAAGGAAGCGAGACTTTTTTCCCTTTGGATTACAATGAAATTATTACAGTTACCATTGTGGATGGCCCTACAGGCAAAACGTTAGGAACAAAAAAAATTGATATTTCTAAAATAGAGGAAGAAAGTTACAATGTTGGAGCTGTCATTGTGCCATCGGGTAGTTTTGAGGTAAAACTTGAAGACCCCGTTCCACCCGTGGCCGATGCTACAATCAATAAAGTAGGCATATATCTGAAGAGCGATACAGGAGAACCATATGACATAACGATTGTGGACGAAAACTTTGAACCTCTTGGCGTGCTGGGGCAAAACATTATTCCCAATCAGTGGGCGTATTTAGATGTTACATTTGACACCCTTATTAACGGATATTACTATGTGGTATTTTACAAAGCCGGAACAGAAGAGCCCTATAAGGGGGGCGACATCAATTCCAGCTTCACCTCGGGTGATGAATATGGAACTCCTTTATTCCCTACCGACGGGAGCAAGGGCAGTGTTAGGTGTTTCTTTATTTACGAGCAATATGGTGGTCTTAGGGGGATGCAACTGTAAATAATATTTTCACCTGACACATGAGCATGTCTCATAATTACCGAATTTAAAACGAAACAATTAATATGATAACAACCATTCAATCATTCCAACGCATTTGCCTTCTTCTTTTGGGGGTGGCATTTATTTCCCTTGCCGGGTGCAACAAAGAGGAAGAAAGTTTTATGGCTACCGAAGTAAGGTTGACCGGGTTTAACAATACCGGCGAAGAATTAGAGATACAAATTGATACCATTATCTATAAGAATTCCCGTTATTATGAAAAACCCACCTCCTTTTATCCGGATGAATATATCCCTTTTTCCTTTGCATACCTCTACTATTCTGCCGATAATCCGGTGCTTACACTGAAAGGGAAAACTACCGGAAAGATATATTTGGAGCAACCCATAAAAAAAGGCGTACTGAGGCAACGATACGGATTTACCTATGTGAATGGGGAAAATGTCTACAATCCCCCGGCACCCGACCCTAACACCAATAAAGTGGGCTTTTTTCTGGCCGACCCTCTATTCAAAGATGCGATTGACATTGTGGCGAAAACATCCATTTATATAAGTAATCCCGACGGCAGTTCTACGATAAAAGAAGAGAAAATGGTTCTTGTCAAGGATTTAAAACCTTTTCAGTGGAAGTATGTGGATTACACACCCCAAAGCATGTTTGCCAGCCCCGATATTTATAGGATCGAACTATCCTATTACAAGTCGGGTACCGATATAATCGCTTTTCCCACCGGGTCAGAATACACGGAAAACAATGAAATAGACTTGACAAAAAAGGAGAAGAGTACGTTTCCCGTGTTAGACCAACGAGGAAGAGTGGTCAGTTATCTTATAAGTATTGAAAAGATCCGGGAAAATGATTTTATCAAACAATTCAGTGCGGTAGACTGGTAAATAAATAGATTGTCAAACATGATCTTCGGAGTGGTTTTAACGCTTGTACAAGCCGGATCGCTTTTTGCAGATTCTAACACGTTACATTATATCTTTTTCTCCATGATTGAAATATCCACCTCTGTTTTCATTTTCCTTTATGCCTGGAGATGGAAAGAAAAAAGTGAGCTCTGATTTATTATTTGTATATTAGCACAAAAAAGTTATGAAACATATTTCAATTTTAATCTTCATCTTTATGGTCGCAGCCTCTTGTCATACAAAGACCAAAGAGACTGGATCGTCGTCCGCACAATACAATGACACAGTAGTCACGCCTGCTGACACAACCTATCTTATCGGAATGGATATTCCTGAGTATAAAGATTTGCCTCGTCAGTTTGTAGCCAATCATGACCGTTCAATGACCTACCATATGAATTTAATGGAATCATTTGAAGCGTCGGGATACGGCACCTATTCAACCCGTCCCGATTATTATGGCGGATCGTACATCGACGACAATGGAAATTTTGTCATCCTTATAAAAGGCAATCCTTCGGATTATCGCGCCGAAATTGAAGAGCGTATAAAAGGAAAAGATGTTATTTTCAAACAGACTGATATTTCTTTTGTCGAGCTCAATGAAATAATGGATACGATTAACAAGTATATATCTGATAAAAGAAACAATAAAGTTGCTCAAAATATACTTAGTGCAGCTTTGGATGAATTAAACAGCCAAATAAGAGTGGGGCTGAAAGATTTAAATCCCCAGTCTATTGAGGAATTTAAGGAAAATGTAATTAACTCACCCTATATTGAATTTGAACAAGGAGGTTATATTCAACTTGAGTGAATTCAGATATAAATACGAATAACTATTATTCTGGTACAATCATCAATAGTTGTAAACTGGTAAGCTCCAGCTCTTAATTTTGTTACATCTAATTGTGCTCGATCACCTGGAATATCTTTGTTGTACAATTTGTAATCACTTTTCTTACGCTGTTTGATCGCAGCCTCCACATTGTACTTATGATCCGAGACATTCGTCCCGCTTAGCCACAAGAACCGGATATCATTGCGCGATAGCTCTTCTATGTTATCGTACTACTTTAAGGGCACTTAAAAAGTGCTAATCTTTAGGCTATTAGGCAATTTTTCGTTGTGAGAAATGAGAATTTACCGTTCTTTTTAACATAGTACAAGAAATAGAGACTGCCTCTATTTTGAAACAGCCTCTTCAACTCACAGAAAAATTATGTAATTTTGTAGCATATAACCAATCGGGTATGAACAAGATTATTGCAAAAGAAAATTTTTCGGAGAAAGTTGTATGTTTTGAAGTAGAGGCACCACTTATCGCCAGGAGCCGCAAAGCAGGCCATTTCGTAATCGTACGTGTAGGAAAGAAGGGGGAGCGTGTGCCTTACACCATCGCTGCTGCCGACCCCCAGAAGGGTACCATTACGCTGGTCATCCAGCGTGTGGGCAAATCGTCTGAAAAGATATGCCAGCTTGAAGTAGGCGACTACATTACCGACATGGTGGGTCCACTCGGTAAAGCTACCCACATTGAAAACTTCGGCACCGTTATCTGTGCAGGGGGAGGTGTTGGGGTAGCTCCCATGCTTCCCATCATTGAAGCCATGAAAAAGGCCGGAAACAGGGTCATCACCGTTCTGGCGGCACGTACAAAAGAACTGATTATATTGGAAGAACAGGTACGCAAGTACTCCGACGAGGTTATCATCATGACCGACGACGGTTCATACGGAGAGAAGGGATTGGTTACCAACGGAGTGGAAAAAGTAATACAAAGGGAAAAAGTAGACCTTTGTGTTACCATTGGCCCCGCCATCATGATGAAGTTTGTGGCACAACTGACAAAAAAATACGAAGTGCCTACACTTGCCTCACTCAACACCATCATGGTGGACGGCACGGGTATGTGTGGCGCCTGCCGTGTTACCGTAGGCGGAAAAACAAAATTTGTCTGCATCGACGGGCCCGAGTTCGATGCACATCAGGTAGATTTCGACGAAATGCTGATGCGGCTAAAGGCATATAACTGAACAAAGCGGGCATACTTTTTGGGTTATCAATCAGGAAGAAACAATCATAAAAAAATGAGCGAATATTTACAGGCGGAAAGGGCACAGGAGTGGCGTGAAGCCCTGCGCAAATCGATGAAGAACAAAGACCGTACAGCCATCCCGCGGGTGAAGATGCCCGAGGTGGATCCGGAGGTACGCAGCCATACCTATGATGAAGTAAACCTTGGCCTGTCAGAAGCACTTGCCCGGGAAGAGTCACACCGCTGTCTCGACTGCGTGGATCCTACCTGCATAACCGGTTGTCCTGTAGAGATCAACATCCCGAAGTTTATCAAGAACATCGAACGAGGCGACTATCTGGAAGCAGCCCGCACGCTGAAAGAAACCAGCGCCCTACCGGCGGTATGTGGGCGTGTTTGTCCCCAGGAGCGCCAATGCGAGAGTCAATGTTTTTACACGTTGAAACTCAAGAAAGAACCCGTTGCAATTGGCCACCTGGAGCGGTTTTCAGCCGACTACGAGCGGATGAGCGGAAGCATCTCCATTCCCCAGACAGCGCCCGCCAACGGTACTAAAATTGCTGTCGTGGGTTCAGGGCCGGCGGGTTTGGCTTTTGCCGGAGACATGGTCAAATATGGGTACGATGTCACCGTATTTGAGGCCCTCCACGAACTGGGAGGGGTCCTTCGTTACGGTATTCCTGAATTCCGGCTGCCCAACGAAATTGTAGATGTTGAGATTGACGGACTCAAAAAAATGGGCGTAAAGTTCGAGACAAACTGCATCATAGGGAAGACCATCTCACAGGAAGATCTCCGGGAAGATGGATTCAGCGGCATTTTTGTCGGCAGTGGGGCCGGACTTCCCAACTTTATGAATATCCCGGGAGAGAACCTCATCGGCATCATGTCGTGCAACGAATACCTCACCCGTGTGAACCTGATGCAGGCGGCCGATCCTGATAGCGATACCCCGGTATACAAAGGAAAGAGAGTTGCTGTAGTTGGTGGTGGTAATACAGCCATGGATGCAGTGCGTACCGCACGCCGGCTGGGTGCAGAAAAGGCCATGATCATCTACCGCCGTTCGGAGGAAGAGATGCCCGCTCGTGTGGAAGAGATCAAGCATGCCAAAGAAGAGGGCATCGATTTCTACACGTTGCACAACCCGCTCCGTTACGAAGGTGATGAGCGGGGACATGTTCAACGCATGCTCCTGCAACGGATGCAGCTCGGAGAGCCGGATCAGTCGGGCCGTCGCCGTCCCGTACCCATTGAGGGCGACACGCTCTGGCTGGAGGTCGACGAAGTGATTGTGAGCGTGGGAGTTTCCCCCAACCCGCTGATTCCACAAACATTCACCGGAATGGAAGTTACCTCGTGGGGCACCATCGTCGTAAACAACGACACCATGCAGACCGCCGACGAAATGATTTACGCCGGTGGTGATATCGTTCGCGGTGGAGCTACCGTAATCCTTGCAATGGGCGACGGGAGGAAAGCAGCCAAAGCAATGCATGCACATTTAAACAAGTCGTTATGAAGATAAAGATCCTGGCCGATGCCCATATCCCCTACCTGAAAGGGGTGGCTGAACAATTCGGCGAAGTTGAATACCTGCCCGGAAATCAATTTACCCGCGAAGCAATCAAAGAAAAAGACGCGTTGATCGTGCGCACCGTCACACACTTCGGCGAGGAGATACTTGACGGTACCGCTGTGAAGCTGATCTGTTCGGCCACCATAGGATACGATCATATCGATACGGACTATTGCGATTCACACGGGATAACCTGGCGCACCGCACCGGGATGCAATGCCAACTCGGTGGAACAGTATATTACAGCCTCCCTGCTCTGCCTGGCCGAAAAGCATCAATTCAGATTACAAGGAAAAACCATTGGCATTGTGGGAGTTGGGAATGTAGGCAGCAAGGTTGAGGTAGCCTGTCGGAAGCTGGGAATGAACGTGCTGCTGAACGACCCGCCCAGGGAGGAAGAAGAAGGAAATAGCGATGGTAAATTTGTGGAGCTGGAGATGATTAAACAACAAGCCGACATCATCACCTTTCATACTCCCCTGACCAAAACCGGGAAGCATGCTACGTTCCACCTGGCGGATGAGTCATTTCTGCACACCGTTGCCAGAAAACCTTTCATCATCAATGCTGCACGCGGAGGCATCACGGACAACAAGGCGCTAAAAAATGCACTACGTGTAGGTGAAATTGCGGGGGTGGTGATCGATTGCTGGGAAAATGAACCGGATATCGACAGGGAACTGCTTGCCATGGCAGATATTGCCACGCCTCATATTGCCGGATACAGCGCCGATGGCAAGTGGACAGCCACCAGGATGAGCCTTGAAAACCTGAGCAGTTTCTTCGTCCTGGACATCAACCCACAATACGAGGATATCCCGGCACCCCAACTGCCGGTCATTGATCTGAGCAACATACCTGCCGAAGCACAGCTGACTCACGCCGTGTGGCACACCTATAATCCAGTGACGGAAACAAATGCGCTCAAATTATCCCCGGACAAATTTTATTGGTTTCGTTCCCATTATCCATTGAGAAGAGAGTATCCCGCTTATCGGGTTACTCATGCGGCACCTTTCGCAGCTGATAAACTCCATCAACTGGGTTTTACACTATGAGGCGTCCCGGAAACAGATAAAAACATGGGGGACAGTCTCGCCCTTTCTGTGGCAGAATTTAACGTTAATAAGGCAAACGGCGCTTTTTTAATTGCACGGAATTGAATATATTTGTCTGCTATAACTCGTTGGAAAATTGATCAATTAAATTCATATTAAACTTTATCCAAATGAACAGAAAATCGCGTCTTTTATCTTTTTTGTTTGCTGCGGCGGTGGTATTATTCACTACCTCCTGCAGCAGTAAGCTTAAACCGCTTTCGCAAAACAACTTTAACGTTACACCAACACCGCTGGAAACTGTAGGAAACCAAATCCCGGTTACCGTAAACGGTACTTTCCCCGAAAAGTGGTTCCATAAAAATGCTACCCTAACCGTTACGCCCATACTCAAGTTTGGGGGCAACGAAATAGCCGGCACACCATTTAGCTATCAAGGGGAGAGTATCTCCGGAAATAGGGTGACAATCCCCCACAGCAGAGGCGGGAACTTCACTATCACTACTACGTTCCCTTACTCGCCCGAAATGCAATCATCGGAACTTTACCTTCGTTTCGACGGGAGAATCAAAAACAAGCAGTCTGCCCTGCCCGACTTGAAAGTGGCCGACGGGGTGATTGCCACTTCGGCACTTGCCGACGTAAAAACCACCACACCCTCTGTGGCGGATGACGGATTTCAGCGAATTATCCAGGAAGCACAGGAGGCTAACATCATGTTTGTGATTCAACAAGCCAACCTGCGTCAGAGTGAATTGAACAAACGCGACTTAACAGAATGGAAACGCCGTGTGGAACAGGCATTCAACGACCCCAAACAAAACGTGAACGTAGAAGTATCGGCCTATGCATCACCCGATGGCGGCCTTTCGCTCAACGAACAACTTGCTGCTCAGCGTGAAAAGAATACGTCCAAATATTTGGAAAATGAATTGAGCAAGCGAAACATCAACACGGATGTATATGCCCGCTACACAGCCGAAGACTGGGATGGCTTCCGTCAGCTCGTCTCCGCCTCTAACCTGCAGGATAAAGAACTTATTTTAAGAGTTCTGGAAATGTATCCCGACTCAGAAACGCGCGAAAAGGAGATCAAGAATATCTCTTATGTGTTCGAGGACCTTGCCACAACCATTCTGCCCCAACTGCGCCGTTCACGTATCACGGCAAATATTGAGATCATTGGTAAGTCCGACGAAGAGATCATGACTGCCTGGAAAAACAACCCGAAAGAACTATCGGTTGAAGAACTGCTTTATGCCTCTACCCTCACCAACGACGAGAAAGTAAAAGAACGTATTTACCAGTATGTTACGGCTAACTTTTCAAACGATTACAGAGGATGGAACAACATTGGAACCATGTTCTACAAACAGGGCGATTATGCGAAAGCAAAACAGGCATTCGACCGCGCTGCACAGGTAAACCCTTCCGCTCCGGAAGTAAATATGAACAAAGCGTTGCTGGCCATCATGGACAACGACCTGCAAACAGCCAATGAGTTGATGGGCCGTTCTGCCGGTGCTGCCAGCCTCGACGAAGCAATGGGGCTGCTCAGCCTGTTGCAGGGCAACTACAATCAGGCAGTAGGCGCCTACGGTAACAACCGGACAAACAACGCCGGTTTGGCACAACTGTTGGTAAGAGATTACAACAAAGCCAAACAAACTCTCGAGTCGGTGGAAGCTCCCGATGCTACTACCGCCTACCTGCTGGCCATCATCGCCTCAAGAACAAATAACTTCAACGACGTGGCTGCAAACCTGCGCACCGCAATCGGTCGCGACCGCACCTTTGCCACCAGGGCAGCCAACGACCTGGAATTTGCAAAATACCGCACCAACCAGGAATTTATGTCGATCCTGAATTAATAACAACGGACAACATACGAAAGTGGGCCCCTCCAGGCCCACTTTTTTTATTCCACGGAATACATCATCGCAGTCGGGACGAATTATCGGTTCCTCTTTACAAATAAGCAAGAGCCGTAAGAGTGAATTTTTAAAAAATAATGTAATTTTGTCTCTGCGTTTCCACGTTGTCTCCAAAAGAGATCTACGGACAACGGATAACTACATCGCATATGATCCGGACAAAAGCTGTTATAAAATATTTGGGTTACATCCTATTGTTTAATTCGCTGTTCCTCTTCATCTCGGCAGCCATATCTTTTTTCAATCACGAACAATCATTGAATGCATTGCTAATAAGCGCTTTGACATGTTCTATCTTGGGTAGTTTACTCCATTTTTCCACCAAACAATATGGAGAATTGAATTTTCACGAAGGACTGGCTATCAGCGTCGTCGGATGGTTTATCACCTGCATCGCCGGGATGCTTCCCTATTTAATATGGGGAGGCGAATTCAACTCAGTGCCCAATGCCCTTTTTGAAAGTGTATCGGGATACACCACTACCGGGGCAACCATTTTGAATGATGTTGAAGCATTACCCAAAGGACTGCTCTTCTGGCGTTCTTCCACCTCATTCATTGGCGGTGTGGGCATCGTATTGTTTGTGCTGTTGATTCTTCCCGAGAAAAGGGGTGCAATGTCCAGCTTTTATCGTGCGGAGGTATCCAGCTTGTCGAAAATGAGCTTCACCATTCGTTCGCGACATATTCTGCGCATCATCGCCACGGTCTATTTCAGCCTGATCATTTCCCAAATAATTTTGCTGAAGGCGGCGGGAATGAATCTTTTCGATGCCACCTGTCATTCTCTTACCACCGTCTCCACTTCCGGGTTCTCTACCAAAAACGCAAGCATCGCAGCCTATGACAGTGTCTGGATTGAGATGATCATCACGTTTTTCATGCTCATCAGCAGCATGCATTTCGGGCTAATCTACGGAACCATGGCAAGGAAAAAGTACAATCTGTTCAGCTCCCGCCCCACACGCATGTATGTTGTGGTGATACTCATCGGGATCATCCTGATTGCCCTGCAACTCACAAACGATCAATACTATGGCTTCTGGGAATCATTCCGGATCGCCGCATTTCAGGTCGTCTCCCTGACAAGCACCACGGGGTATGCGACTGTGGATACCGCGGCCTGGCCCATTTTTTCCATCCTCATCCTCATCTATTTCTCCGTTCAGTGCGGCATGGTGGGATCCACTGCAGGAGGGATTAAATTTGACCGGATTTATCTCTTCTTTGGATCCGTAAAAAAGCAGCTAAAGCTTATTCTGCATCCCGAAGGAATGTATGTTGTGAGAATGGACAAACAGGTAATCGACCAAAAACTGGAAATGCAGATCATGGCTTTTATGATTCTCTACATCCTCACATTCTCGCTTACTGCGCTTTTACTTACCGCGATGGACATAGACGGGACAACAGCCTTCTCGGTATCCATAGCAACTCTTGGCAATGTGGGCCCGGGCTTTGGCGGAGTAAGCTCGATGGGTAACTACAACCACCTGCCCGATGCAGCAAAATACATACTCTCTGCCAATATGCTCCTGGGACGTCTGGAGATCATGAACGTGTTTGCCCTCTTTATGATGATATCGCTAAAAAGAAAACGTTAACGCAGAAAGGATAAAAGGATATTGGCAAGTTCACCGGAATGAAATCCCGATTACTTTTTGTACCTTTGCAGCAATTTTTTAATACGTTTGACAGCTGAAATGATGATGAATTTTGTAGAAGAGCTCCGTTGGCGTGGGATGATACAGGATGTAATGCCCGGCACGGAAGAACAGTTATTGAAAGAACAAACTTCGGGCTATCTGGGAATAGACCCCACAGCCGATTCTCTGCATATAGGCCATCTTGTGGGCGTGATGATGTTAAAACACTTTCAACGCGCCGGGCACACCCCCATCGCACTGGTGGGAGGCGCCACAGGAATGATTGGCGACCCCTCTATGAAATCGGCGGAGCGCAAACTCCTCGACGAAGAAACCTTGCGACACAACCAGGAAGCCATCAAAACCCAGCTGGCCAAATTCCTCGATTTTGAGAGTGACATCCCCAATAGGGCTTTGTTGGTGAACAACTACGACTGGATGAAAGATTACACCTTTTTGACCTTCATCCGGGATATCGGGAAGCACATCACCGTAAACTACATGATGGCGAAAGACTCCGTAAAAAAACGCCTCAGCGGTGAGTCGAGCGAAGGAATGTCGTTCACCGAGTTCTCCTATCAGTTAATGCAGGGGTACGATTTTCTGCACCTCTACAGGGAAAAGGGCTGCCGTTTGCAACTGGGAGGCTCCGATCAATGGGGAAACATCACTACCGGCACAGAGCTGATACGCCGCGTGGAGGGTGGTGAAGCCTATGCCCTGGTGTGTCCGCTGATTACCAAAGCCGACGGCGGTAAGTTTGGGAAGACGGAGACCGGCAATGTATGGCTCGATCGGCGCTATACATCACCCTATAAGTTCTATCAGTTCTGGTTGAACGTAAGCGATGCCGATGCCGAGAAATACATTAAGATCTTCACCTCTCTCACAAAAGAAGAGATCGAATCGCTGGTAGCCCAACAACAATCGGCACCCCATTTACGTCCCCTGCAAAAGAAGCTGGCAGAAGAGATTACCGTGATGGTACACTCGCGGGAAGATTATGACATGGCAGTGAATGCATCGCAGATTCTTTTTGGAAAATCAACTTCCCAAACATTGCGTGCCATCGACGAAGAAACATTTTTACAGGTGTTTGAAGGAGTGCCTCAATTTACAATCTCAAAAGACAAACTAAGCGCAGGTGTCAAAGCGGTGGACCTGCTTACCGACGATGCGGCTGTCTTTCCCTCCAAAGGTGAGATGCGCAAAACCGTGCAGGCCGGCGGTGTAATGATCAACAAAGAAAAGCTTGAATCGTTCGACGAAGTCATCGCCGCATCACACCTCATCGGCAATAAATACATCCTGGCCCAGCGAGGGAAAAAAAACTATTTCCTGCTAATTGCCGAATAGTTTTCCACACAAAACAATTTGCGGGTAAAATAGAGTTGAAATATTTGGAAAGTTAAAATTATTACACTACTTTTGCACTGCTTTTCACGAAGCGACGAAGGATTGTCCCATGGTGTAATGGTAGCACATCTGATTTTGGTTCAGCCAGTTAAGGTTCGAGTCCTTGTGGGACAACACTAACACGTTATAACCGATTGATTTTCAATCGGTTATTTCTTTTTAAAAAATCTATTCCCTTGATACTTCCCCAAATATGTGGCATCTTTCTCATTGATTGATTTAATGAGTTTTGATAACTCTCGATATTTGACTGATTCAGAATTGTAGCCGCCTAATCGATCTTGTCCGTAATTGTTTATCTCTTGCAACTCAGATATATATTTTATTGTAGCATTCCTATTGATTATAAATTGATCAGCGGTCATTATCCCCGCATTACCTTTTTCAATATTAATGCAGGTTATTGCAATGTTGGGAAGAGTTGTGACGTCTACTGTTTCTTAAAACTGTTTATTTCATTCAGTCTATCGTAAAATCTTTTAGTTGCTATTGGGTTAACAACATACTCGCAACCCTCCATGTTGGCAACAACAGAAATTTTTATATCGTCTATGCATACAAGGCATATTCCACCATTTCTATGTGTGGCACCCAACACTAACCCCCCACCAATCAAGTTGCATAAAGTGGAGTTTTTTTAATCTCATTTTAAGTTTTTCAAATAAAGCATTCATTCTGTAATATATAGTAATATTCAAGCGGTATACTTTTGGGGTGAAATAAACAGGTATTTTGAACGATAAACAAAATTATCCATTTTTTCTTCGTTCATAGCTTTAGTAAATTATTGTCGAATGTTTGTAGATTTTCGTCGCTTAATTTCAGCCTACCGGTTCTGCCCGGAGCTTTCCTTACCAATCCGAACAACCCGTCGTGTATGTAATTGATAACCGTGGTGTAATGAAGATCATACATTTCGGCTACCTCTTTTGGCGTGTAAAACTTTTTCATGATGCATTTGTTTGGTGAATAATAATCTGAGCTCAAATATATAAAGTTTTTAAACAACCACCCCTATTTTCACAAACAAGGACGGTAAAATTTTTGTGTCTAATAGTTGCTACAATGATTTCTCAAAATCCATCATCTTCTGTCTGACTCCGTCCATCGCTATGGCGCAAAGTTCCGATGTGTGATGAACCTCCCTGATAAACTCTTCTGCTCCATTCAGATTATCGGGTTTCAAATAATCTGCCGAAACTGTACTCATGTTGTTAAGCAATACGTTGATGCTTTCCAATTGTGCATTAAAATCCTGAATCTGTTGTTTTGTTGTCATGACTTTTAAATTAATTGATTGATAAAATTTCACTTGGTTTATATCTCCGTAACATCCCGGAATCCCGGAATCCCAGATTCTGATCGATTACATTTGTCATAAGCCGTAATATCTGTCTTTGTACTTCACCAATAGAACGCCAAAGCGGGTCCATTTCCTTCTCTATATATTTCTCATTTAAATCACCCCAGCATTCCAGCATATTTTCAATAACCAAGTCGCCAACATCTTGTGTCATTCGGTAAGCTACCAGAAACTCCTTTGTTTCACTCGATAATGTCACGTTTCTCATTTCTGAAGATGTTGTTTTGTTTTCAATAATTGAATTTTGTTCCATAGCGTTTTATTTTAAATGTTACAATCAAATTATATTAATGATGCAAATATATAGTTATAACTTTATATCACAAAACAAAATACAAGTTATTTCTGCATTTTAACCTAATTTAATACAGTTTTATCTATACACCTGTGTATGTTTAGCTAAATTTGCATCAAAATAGACTGTATGAGGATAAAAGAAATAATAAGAGCCAAAGGATATACGCAAAAGGAATTCGCTGATAAATTGGGAATTACCCTGAGTGCTTTAAACCAAAGGCTGGATGGTAACCCTACAGTAGGATCATTGAGAGAAATAGCGAACGCCCTTGAAGTTGATTTGCTTGATCTATTTGAAGACACCCGGCGGAACAAACCGAAAGAAAAGTATATTTGTCCTCATTGCAAGAAACCCATAAGCATAGAAATCAAACAATAATTCATATATTTGCATATGTATTCTATAGAATTCACCCGTAACGCCTTGAAAAGTCTGAAAAAGATAGATCTCGTTTATCAACGGTTGATAATTGAAAAGATAGAGGCACTTCAGATAAACCCGCACGAAAGCGGTAATGTCAAGGCCTTAAAAGGCGTAAGCGGATATTATAGATTGCGAGTTGCGGATTACAGGGTTATATATGAACTGAATAACAACATGCTTGTTATATTGATAATTGACATTAATCACAGAAAGGACGTTTACAGATGAAAACAGCACAATTGAAAAAAGGAGTAATCCAAGCCTTCGAGGCGATATTAAGCGAACTGACCGCAAGTGACATAGAAGATATACAGGATAAGCTGACCGTGCAACTGCACAAGTTGACTGACGACGGAAAACGGTACTCGTTGGATGAAGTAAAGAAGCAATTAGCAATATAGTATGCATTGCCATATACCTAACCGGAGCCAGCAACTCCGGTTTTTTGTGCCCGAACTGTGGGACTGATATAATTATAGATGTTCGGAAATAAGCGGAATTCCACCCGTTTAAATTTTTCGCTGCCGAATTTTCGGCTGCCAAATCGTTAAGAACGTTATACCGTTGTTTAATAACGTTATCGGAATTCCGTATATCGCCATACCCGTAAATCCGTGCATGCACATATATATCGGCTGAGTTTTCGGCCGATCTTTTAAATACCCCAAAATTGGTGTATCATATCGGAATCCCGATATCATACGCAAAAAGCGGATGTGATAAATACATGTATTTACATATGGGGATTTACCCATATGCATAAATATCTGATAATGAGTTTTTATCGGAATTCCGATGTTTAAATAGGCAGAATTCCGCCTATGTAGTCTTGTGCAATCAATCGAGTAGGAGAAAATTAAAGTAGTTTTCTCCTACTCGATTAACAAGTCTATCACACGAATCAGGATCAACGGGGATCAATCGGATCAACCTTAAAAGTTGTGGAGGGATTTAAAAAGATCATACGTTATATCGGCAGCCAACTACAGAGTCATCGGTATAGTTATTTCAATTCTGCCAATACCATATAGGATTCCAGCTTACCCTGTTTGTCGTAATTCTCAGATTTTATCACTCCTATGCCTTTTGCATACCATTCTACCAGCGAAGAATTTACTTTTTTCCCCATCACGGTGGAAGTTACATCGCTGGTAAATTTATAGCAAGCGAATATTCCTGCCGGAACCGATATGTCTTCAACCTTTTCCACTCTGCGATTGGTGATGTTCGTGGCTAACTTCAGGTTTATAAAGCCCATTTTTAGCGCCATCTCAACCTTTGCATCGGGCAGCAATGTTCCTGGTTGCGGAGAAATAGGTATTTCCATTTGATTTCCGGTAATTTCAATGTTAGGCGGCATTTCTCCATCCTGCTGAAACGCCGCCTTATTGATAAAGTTACCCATATCTACGATCATTTTATCTCCTTTTTTGTAGATGGTAACCTCTTCTTTGTACTGTATTTCTTCTTTTGAGTTCATGGAGGCTACCTGGTAAGTTATCTCCATGTCATCCCCATCGGTACGGATATGGGTGATGGTGTACCGCATCATACTAATCAGCTTGTCTTTTTTATCAAACATTTTGTAGACAAGTTCGGTACCTTCCCGGGTGGGGAAAAAAGTCTCCTGGGCTTTCACCATATTCGTGCCAATCAGCAATAGTGCGAGCAGTAGCATTTTTTTCATTGTGGATCAGTTTACGTTGTTGATAGAAGGGTTATGAACCATTTGTTCTTCACAAAAATAGCTCCTGTGATTTTGGGACAATACCCCCAAAAAGGGGTTTTTTAATAATTACACCACAATATGTTTGTGAATTCTCCTCTATTCCGCGGTCAACGATGTCTACAAAAACTCAAATCCATGGATTAAAAAATGCCCACTCTCAGATCAACCATGAACGATTGCACTTTGTGTTTTTCATCAAATAACGTGCGCCGCTCACAGCTCTAAAACGGAGGCTCGTCGTAGTAACCTGCAGCGGGGGGAAACGCATCGGCAGGCAACTCATCCATAAATTCCGGGGGAACACTTTCTTTTGAGTTGCTTTCGGGAGTGATCTTCCAGGCTTTCACATCGGTGTACCACCTGCCGTTGAACTCTCTGCTTTCGATATCGAACGAAATGTCGTATGCCTGTCCCTGTTTCAGGGTCACCCCGTCAAGTTTATCACCCCATACCGACACACACACTTTTTTGGGATACTGTCCCGGTGTCTCCACGATGATATCCTGTTTTTTCCACTCTCCGTTCCGTCCTTTACCCGTCTGTAACGGGAGGATCTCCACCAGTTTCGCTGTAAATTGCATGATTGTTTTATTAATTGACCGGAAACATTTTCGCATCCCTGAAGAATAACCACTCATCGGGATTTTCGTTTCCAGCGGCAAAAATAGCCATTTTCTCCCTCAGGAAGGGACTTTTTCGGGTTAAGTTTTCAACACCAGCTCGCAAGAGGGACAAAAAAACCCGGAACAAAAGTCCCGGGCAGTAGTGTTCTTTCAAAGAGATTGATTACTTTAAATAGCTCTCTTTCACGAAAGCAGCGTTGTTTAAAAAGTCGTAACTTTCCTTTATCCCTTCAAAAGGAGTTCCGGTGTATCTTTCCACCTCCACGACCATGTATTTGGCCCCGGCTAACTCTGCGTTGTTGTAGATGCTTTCGAAATCTACCTTACCGCTCTTGCCCAGCTCCAGCTCATCTTTGATATGGAGCACTTCAAAACGCCCCGGATAGTTGTTGAAATAGTCCACCGGATTTTTGCCGCCTTCGCCTACCCAATAGACGTCCATCTGGAAGAATACTTTCGCAGGATCGGTATTGTTCAGCATATAGTCGTAGATCATTTCGCCTTCTACTTCGGTAAATTCGAAGTTGTGATTGTGATATCCGAAACGGAGTCCTGCCGCATTGCATTTCTCTCCAACCTGGTTGAAATAGTCGCAATAAGCCTGCAGATCGGCCAATGTCTTGGGTGTCGGGATCCAGGCAACCACCAGGTACTTCATGCCGGCATCTTTGTGTGCCTGAATGGCTGTATCCCACCATGCCCACGTCTCCTCCCAGTTGGTATCGGCTGCCGGTTCTGCCAGAGGTCTGCCGGCGTGCGAAGAGAGCACCTCCATACCGGCATCCTCAATCGACTTCCTGAAATCGGCAGGAGCCATCCCGTAGAACTGGCCGTCGTTGTATCCCGCAGCTTCCACTCCGGTATATCCTATTTCTGCTACCTTGGCGATGGTACCAGCATAGTCGGCTTTGATGTCATCGCGCACAGAGTATAACTGAAGGTAGATTTCTTTTTTTGCTTCCGCAGGGACTTCCTCTTTTTTCTGACCCTGATTGCAGCCGGAGAATAGAAACAAGCTGCACAGGAGCACTGTACTGAGTAAAATTGAATGTTTTTTCATTGTATTTGTTTTTTACGAAGGATGTTTCCGCCCGAAAGCGGCAACGTTCTTCTTGTGAATAGTTAATCCAATATTTTGATTTTGATGTTTCTGTACCAGACATCGTCGCCATGATCCTGTAAGCCGATGTATCCTTCGTGGTTTTCACCGCCTGCATTCAGGAAGTTTGGCCAGTCTTTGAATTTGCTTCCGGCAACCATCTCTTTCCAGGCATCGGTCCATAAGTGGTATTCAACCACATTTTCTCCGTTCTGCGAATGCACAACGGTTCCCTTGTAGACCAAAATTCCTCCGGTATTCCATTCCCCCGCAGGTTTGGCATTCTGGGGAACAGCCGGCACCAGATCATACAGTGAAGCCGACTGGCGGTTTCCATCCTTTCCCAATTTTGCATCGGGATGTCTCTCGTTGTCCAGAATCTGATATTCGGGAGCTGATTCGTACATGGGTTTGCCTTCTACTTCCTGTGCTAAATAGAATACCCCGCTGTTTCCACCTTCCGATACTTTCCATTCGAAGGTTAGCTCAAAATTTTTAAACTTCTGGTCGTAGAGAATGTCGCCACCATCTTTCGCTCCTGCTTCGCCCATACCCGACCCGTTGATCTTGAGGGCGCCATCTTCGATGGTCCAGGCCGCTGGCATGTCGGCACGGTTATAGCCACGCCACCCAGTGAAGTCGGTTCCGTTGAAAAGTGTAATCCAACCTTCGTCGGCGACTACTTCGGTAGAATCGGCTTCATCTTCAGCATTTGATTGTTTGTTCGCATTCACATTGATGCATGACGTAAAAACTATCGCTGTCATCATGAGTAAATTAAATAAAAAAGACTTTTTCATAACTATTTTCTTTTAATTAAACTGATAATTTTCTTCCTGCAAAAAAGGGATCAACAACAGACAAACTCTGTCGCTCTTCCCCTTTAGACTTTCAGTTACGGCATTGCCGGTAATTTGTAGCCATTCTTGTACGTATGTTTGATAAGCTCATTCGCATATTCAATAGCATTCACCGGCTCTGTCCAGGTTTTGTTGAAGGTGGGATGCCCGTCGGTAATCTTGAAACCATCTTCCACAATGGTGCGGATGGTTGCATCGGCAGGAATGTTGGTGAAGCGCATATTTTCACCGTCCCATTCTAGTTCCTGGTTCAACGATTGCAGCCTCACGGCGAGGACGCCCATGACAACCATTTCGTTGAACGGACCTGCTTCAATGAAAGGAGAAGCCGTTTCAACGCGGTTTTCAGGAGATTCTTTGCATGCACGCACCCAATCCATTTCGTGGGAGAGGGTCACCTCACGCTGTGTCTTCGGCGAATTGGGCTTGCGGCCTGATACCAGCCAGGGATTCACACCGTAGCAACCGCAGATGAGTGTGTCTTTGGTTCCGTGGAAGATGACACCCCCACCCTGGTCGTTCAGGTTCTTGCCTGCGGGCACACCTTTGGGGCGCATGGGCAGCAAACCGCCGTCGTACCAGTATACCTCCACCTCGGGCATTGCTACCTTAGGCAGGTTGTTACGCTGCGGGAATATATATTTCACCATTTGCGCATTGGGGGCACAGTCGGTTAGCAACATAGTAGATGATCCCTGCACCTTTGTCGGATAGCCCAGGTTCAGTCCCTTGAATACCGGATGAAGGATGTGGCAGGCCATATCGCCCAGTGCACCTGTTCCAAAATCCCACCAACCACGCCAGTTCCAGGGATGATAAATATTATTAAAAGGACGTTTGTTGGCCGGCCCGATGAAAAGATCCCAGTTCAGGGTGGAAGGAATCTTGTCAGCCTGTTTCGGTGTCATAAGTCCCTGTGGCCAGATGGGCCTGTCGGTAAATGTTTCCACTTTCGTCACTTCGCCAATTTGTCCGTCGCTGATCCAGTCAATCACCTGACGCACCCCCGGACCCGATGAGCCCTGGTTCCCCATGCTGGTGGCCACTTTGTGCTTTTGAGCCAGCCTGGTCAACAAACGAGACTCGTACACACTGTGTGTGAGCGGCTTTTGCACGAACACATGCTTGCCCATGGTCATTGCTTCGGCGGCAATAAGAGCATGGGTATGATCGGCCGTGGCCACCACTACTGCATCGATACTCTTGCCAAGTTCCTGGTACATCTTTCTGTAATCGTAATACTTCTTTGCTTTGGGGAAGTAATCAAATACACGCTGGCTGTATTTCCAGTCCACATCACAAAGTCCTACGATATTCTGGCTTTCCAGGTTTTTCAGGTTAGCAAACCCCATTCCTCCAACACCCACACCGGCAATATTCAACTTGTCGCTTGGTGCCGTGTGACCCATACTCTTTCCCAACACCGACGAAGGTATCACGGTGAGGCCGGCAGCTGCCATGGCTCCGGTTTCTAAGAATTTTCTTCTTGAAATTTTTGACGACATACGTACTTTGTTTTTGGTTTTAATTTTTCAGTTAATCTAAGTTTATTCTCTGGTAATTTGCTCTTTGTCTTTATCCCAGTACATGGTTCTTCCTTCAAGGTAGGCTCTTGTTCCCATGTGTGCCGTGATCGCCTCTTCAAACCCCTGATCGATGCCACAAGAGGGCTGTTGCCCTTTTCGGATACAATCGATCCATTCTTTCAGATGAAGGAAGGTTGTGTTATAGCGTTTTCCTTTGATAAAAGAGTAAAGCAACCCACGTTCTGCAAAATAACGTTCTGTGGCTGTAGAAACAGCGTCTACGCTTTGTCCCGGCACATAGGTGTAAAAAGGTTCACCCGGCTTGATAATGCCCTGATCAATTTTCTGGCGATACTGTTCACTTCGCGGGTCTACGGTTACCGTAAGCGTGTTGCCCACCTCCATGGTGGCATCATGCCCCATAATCTTTCTGCTGCGGCGGAACTGATTGGCCAACGTGGCAGAATAGAGCATGGTCAGATCCTTATCCCTGTACTCGAACACTGTTTGCAGAACATCGGGTACCGTACGTCCGTCCTTAAAGAAATAGACGCCTCCGGATGAACTGGCAGACGATGGAATACCCAGGTTGAGTATTTGGTTCATTGCATCATATTCGTGCGTCAGGAGGTCGCCGCTCAAACCAGTGCTGTAATCCCACCAGCAACGCCAGCGGAAAAAGCGCTCCAGACTGAATGTATCACGGGACTCCGGACCCACATATTTTATCAGGCCCGCAGATGTCATGTAATCCATGTACTCCTTGATGCGTTCCGGATCGCCTTCAAACTGTCTCCAGTCGATGCTACCCGGATTGGCCTTTTCGTGAATCGGATACACCCAGGCACCATTTGGATCGTTCCGGTTGGTGCCGGTTTCAATCAGGGTGATTTTTCCAAGGAGACCCTTCTCAATGATCTGGCGGGCACGCTCATAGGCTTCAATCTGTCGGTTCTGATGACCCAGCTGAAAAACAAGATGCGGGTTTTGCTTGACCAGCGAACGGAGCTCGTAGGTTTCCGGCACCGTCCATGTCAACGGTTTTTCCACATATACATGTTTCCCTGCCCTGATAGCATCCATGGTCATTGTTCCATGCCAGTGGTCGGGGGAGGCAATCACTACAGCATCCACATCGGGAGCAGCCAGTAACTCCTTGTAATGAATATAGCGCTTCGGTTCACGGCCATAGCGCCCTTCCGTTCCTTCCCGGTAAATATTGGATCCCGCACGGATGGCATCCTCTGCATACACATCAAAAATATCGCATACAGCCGTAATCTCAATCCGCAGGTCTTCCTGTTCCAAAAAGTCCTGATAACGGGTATTCTCCGAATTTATTCTCGATTGTTCCTTCAGGTTATCCACGTACTCAGGGGTTGCAAATCCGAGTGCCTGCATCAGTTGCGACCCTCTGATTCCATACCCGATGATACCGATCCTGATGACCTGTGCATCGGAGGAGGTTGGGTTGTACGCTGCTGTATCGCTCTTAAAACGGAACATTTCGGCCGCATGGCGGCTGGTATTCTCCACTTTTTTCTTTTGGTACACGCCATAGGCCATCGCACCCAAAACAGGTACTGTTACCATGGCCTTGAGTACATCGCGGCGTCCCTGCGAAACTTTTTTTTCGGGGAACTCTTCGTTTTCTTTCTGTATCTCGTTATGTTCTTCGCTCATAAAAAATCGCTAAAATGTTTTGTTCTTCCTCAATGAAATGATCTGCAAGTTCACGGTTATTTCCGTTTTTTTGAGGAACGACCTGTTTTTTTCCGGAACAACAAGCTGTCCAATCCAATAATCTTCGGAGAGGAAAACAACGTTAACACCACGACAGCCATCAGCATGATCATGTTTTTATCGATCCAGAGGTAAGAACCCTCCCTTGGCATAATATATTCGGTGAACAACAAAGGGGGATGGGAAAGATAAAACATGGACAGAAAGAGGATGGCACCGATGTAACCTGCTTTGGTGAATAAACCCAAAACTAGAGACAAGCCGACAAGCGTGAGGCCCCACACATTGACAAAGTTAACGACCTCAAGCATCATGGAGTTTTCGGCCATTTGGATAAACAACGGAGCAAAAAAACCTTTTGAGTCGATCAGATAGCCATATGCCGACCAGTTGGGAGTATACACTTTCGCCAATCCTTCGTATAAAAAATACCATCCTATGAACACGCGTAATGTTAACAACGAGTATAATTGTAGTTTGTTAAAATGAGCTGATCGCATCTTTCTATAAATGACTAATTAGATTTTATCGTTTTTTAAAGTAAAAACGCAGTTGTAAAAGTAAGATAAAATAAAATGAAAATGAAATTTTACCGGGAGAATCAAGGTGAAGGGTCAGAAAAAAAGAAATTATATGCTGATTGCTCTCAAAAGCACGGGTGTGTCCAAAGTAAATGAAGACACAACAGGACATATTTAAGCATGTGATGTGATTTTCACAGAAAATAGGAGCATTTTATCTTCAAAATCTGTAACTTTGTTTACCTTTTGTTATAATCGACAAGAAACAATCTCTTTGTTTGCTTGTTAGAACAACAGACGATAACGTTATTAAACAGCTGGACAACTGCCTGTTATATTTTGCATTTTAAGTAACAACAAGATCCGGGGTGAGGATAAAAACTGATAAAAAAAACAATAATGACCCAGAACTCTTTTTTAAACATCATTGAACAAAGCATCCGGAATAACTGGAGTGCACCGGCGATGACCGACTTTGAGGGGAGAACCTTTACTTATAAAGATTTTGCCTGCGAAATTGACCAGCTTCACGACTGTTTCCAGGCTGCCGGCATACAACGAGGCGATAAAATCTCCATTTGTGGGAAGAATTCCGCACGCTGGGCAATCGCTTTTTTTGCCACCCTCTCGTATGGCGCTGTGGCGGTAAGCATTCTCCACGAATTTGATAAGGAGAGCGTACAATTCATTGTGGATCACTCCGACTCCAAAATGTTCTTTGTGGATGATAATATTTGGAGAAATATTGATGGGTCAACACTCCCCCAGGTGGAGAGTGTGTTGTCGCTCGATGACTTTTCGCTGTTGAAGACCACCTCCGATAAATTCAATGCTTTTATCAATGGTGCCCCAGCCTATTTTGAAAAGAAATACGAAAAGGGATTTTTTGTCAACGACCTGGCCTTTCGTACCGACAAGCCCGAGGAGTTGGCAGTGATAAACTACACATCGGGTACTACAAGCAGTCCAAAGGGGGTGATGCTGCCCTACCGCAGTCTGTGGTCAAACACCAAATTTGCAAACGACTGCCTTGAGTTTATCCATTCGGGTGACAACATTGTCTGCATGCTGCCCATGGCACATACATACGGGCTTGCCTTTGAGATTCTCAATTCCATTTCGATGGGTTGTCACATCCATTTTCTGGGCAAGACACCATCGCCGAAAGTATTGCTCGATGCGTTTGCCAGGGTGAAACCAAAGCTGGTGCTGGCCGTACCGCTCATTATCGAAAAAATAGTGACCAAGAGCGTCCTTCCGAAAGTACAACAAGGAGCGGCCAAGATACTCACTAAAGTTCCACTTCTGAATTCCGTCGTTTACACGAAAGTACGCAAGTCGATGATGGGCGCTTTTGGCGGAAGACTGACTGAGCTGGTGGTTGGCGGTGCCGCCATTAACCCCGATGTGGAAAAATTTCTCCGGAAGATAAAATTCCCTTATTCCGTGGGATACGGGATGACCGAATGCGGACCGCTGATTTCCTACTCTTACTGGACGGAATTCAAAGAGCACTCCTGCGGCAGGATTGTAGACAGGATGCAGGTAAGAATCGACTCTGATGATCCACACAATATTGTGGGTGAGATACAGGTGAAAGGCACCAATGTAATGCTGGGATATTACAAAAATGAAGAGGCAACACAGCACACCTTTACCCGGGACGGCTGGTTGAAAACAGGTGATCTGGGGTTGCTGGACAAGGATGATTTTGTCTTCATCAAAGGAAGGGATAAGAACATGATCCTGGGGCCTTCCGGTCAGAATATCTACCCGGAAGAGATTGAAGAGAAAATCAATGGATCACCTTACGTGAACGAGTCACTGGCCATCGAGGAGAACAGGAAGATCGTCGCCCTCATAGTACCTGACTTTGATGTTTTACAAAAACAGGGAATTGCCGGCAATCAGATCACTCCGTTCTTTGAGGATCTGATCAAAGAAATCAACACAAAGCTGCCCAACTACAGTAAAATTTCCTCCTTACGCATACAGGAGGAGGAGTTTGAAAAAACACCCAAACGAAGCATTAAACGATTTAAATATCAGAAATAACATTCAATCACTGTTTCTCTTTTGCCATCAGGACCCGTGCCGAAAGATATAAGGCCTCAGCGTTGCGTGTTTGTCACAAAAAAAGACTGTCTCTCCATTTGAAACAGTCTTTTTTATGTGTATCGGGCATGATAAACACACCACGACTGAAGAATCAACTTTCGTTAATTAATACTCGTTCCAGCTCTTTATTTCGATATCCTCCAGGTCCATTTTACAGAAGGCCGTAATAAAAGCGCTTGCCAGGCGTGCGTTGGTAATCAGCGGAATATTGTAATCTACCGCACCGCGACGAATAATGTAGCCATTAGTCAGCTCTCTGCGGGTCACATCCTTTGGAATGTTGATGATCAGGTCGAACTGCTTGTCGGCAATCATCTGCCTGATGTTGTTCTCCCCATCCTCGTCCGGCCAGTTCACATCGGTAGCTTTGATACCGTTGTCTGTCAAAAACTTACAGGTTCCGTGGCTGGCGTAGAGATCATATCCATTCTCGCCAAGCAGCTTGCAGGCTTCCAGCAGATCCACCTTCGACTTCATCTCTCCCGAAGAGATGAGAATGCCCTTTTTGGGTATTTTATATCCCACAGAGAGCATCGACTTGAGAATGGCGTCGGAAAAGTCTTCGCCAATGCACCCCACCTCGCCGGTAGAGGACATGTCCACACCCAATACCGGATCGGCATTTTGCAGGCGGGAGAAAGAGAACTGCGATGCTTTCACCCCAATATAATCCAAATCGAAAACCGAACTGTCTGGCTTCGCATAGGGAGCATCCAGCATGATCCTTGTAGCGGTCTCAATAAAGTTGTGCTTCAGCACTTTCGAAACAAACGGAAAAGAACGAGAAGCACGCAGGTTACACTCAATCACCTTGATGTCGTTGTTCTTTGCCAGGTATTGGATGTTGAAAGGGCCACTGATGTTCAGCTCGCGGGCAATCCGTTTTGAGATCTTCTTCACCCGGCGCATGGTCTCGAAATAGATTTTTTGCGCAGGAAACACCAACGTGGCATCGCCTGAGTGCACCCCGGCAAATTCCACGTGTTCAGAGATGGCATACTCCACCACCTCTCCGTTACGTGCTACTGCATCGAATTCAATTTCCTTGGCGTTCTGCATAAAGCTGGACACTACCACGGGATACTCCTTCGATACGTTGGCAGCCATCTTCAGGAAAACATGCATCTGCTCTCTGTCGTAGCACACGTTCATCGCAGCACCCGACAAGACATAGGAGGGGCGAATCAGTACCGGAAAGCCTACTTTTTCGACGAAGGAATCGATTTCATCGAAGCTGGTCAACTCTTTCCAGCGGGGCTGGTCGATACCCAACTCATCGAGCATGGCCGAGAACTTATGCCTGTTTTCGGCACGGTCGATGGACAAAGGAGAGGTTCCGAGGATGGGAACCTGCTGCCGGTGCAGCTTCATGGCCAGGTTATTGGGTATCTGACCTCCTACGGACACAATGACCCCTTTCGGATTCTCTAAATCAATGACATCCATTACCCGTTCGAAAGTGAGCTCATCAAAATAGAGTCGATCGCACATATCGTAATCGGTCGACACGGTCTCGGGGTTATAATTGATCATCACCGAAGCATATCCCAGCTCGCGTGCGGTCTGTACCGCGTTCACCGAGCACCAGTCGAACTCTACCGACGAGCCGATACGATAGGCACCCGATCCAAGCACAATCACTGCTTCCTTCTCCTCTTTGTGCGGAATATACGCCTTGTCGGAACCATAGGTAAAGTAAAGGTAGTTTGTTTTGTCGGGATGGTCAGAGGCCACGGTGTTGATGCGCCGGACAATCGGAATGATGCCCATCTTTTTACGGTGATCCCGCACCCTGATCAACTCATTCTCCACAGTGCCTGCCGGTTCTTCCACGAAGCGCGCAATCTGAAAATCGGAGAATCCGAGCCTCTTGGCCTCCAGGAGCACTTCCTTTGGCAGTTCCTCAACCCTGCTGTAGGTAGCGAGCACCTTTGAGTAGTTGTATATATTTTCCAGCTTCTCCAAAAACCAGCGGTCTATTTTGGTGAGTTCCTCAATCTGGGCTACCGTGTATCCCTTTTCAAACGCATCGGCAATTGCAAAAATGCGAAGATCTGTCGGCTTTGCCAGCGACTCTTCCACATTTTCAAAGGTGATCTCCCGGTTTCCTACAAAGCCGTGCATCCCCTGCCCGATCATACGCAACCCTTTCTGGATGATCTCTTCAAATGACTGCCCGATGGACATGATCTCGCCCACCGACTTCATGGAGGAGCCGATCTCGTGGCTCACACCGTAGAATTTATTCAAATCCCACCGTGGTATCTTCACGATCATGTAGTCCACCTTCGGAGCCGCATAGGCCGAGTTGGGCGTACCCTGCTCCCCAATCTGGTCAAGGGTATACCCCAGCGCAAGCTTGGTGGCCACAAAGGCGAGCGGATAACCCGATGCCTTGGAAGCCAGAGCCGATGAGCGGCTCAGACGGGCATTGATCTCGATGATGCGATAATCGTTGGTTTCCGCATTAAAAGCATACTGAATATTGCACTCACCCACAATACCGATATGCCGTACTACTCTTTGGGCAATATCTTCCAACAGAGCGATTTGCTCTTGGGTAAGTGTAATGATGGGTGCCACCACAATACTTTCGCCGGTGTGGATACCCAGTGGGTCGAAGTTCTCCATGGGTACTACCGTGAAACAGTGGTCATTGCGATCACGGATAACCTCGAACTCAATCTCTTTCCAGCCTTTCAGGCTCTCCTCCACCAGGATCTGGTTCGAAAAGGAGAGAGCGCTTTTGCAGAGATCGATAAACTCATTTTCATTTTCACAGATTCCCGACCCCTGTCCTCCCAGCGCATAGGCAGAACGCACCATAATGGGAAAACCAATTTCACGGGCCGCAGTGAGCGCATCTTCCAGGCTCTCCACTGCATGCGACTGCGGTGTTCTGGCGTCGATCTCGTCGAGCTTCTTCACAAAAAGATCGCGGTCTTCGGTGATCATGATTGCCTCCACCGAGGTGCCCAGTACCTTGACGTCATATTTGTCGAGCGTACCGCTTTGGTACAGTTCGGTACCACAATTGAGAGCAGTCTGCCCGCCAAAGGCAAGCAAAATGCCGTCCGGTTTTTCTTTTTGAATTACTTTCTCTACAAAATAGGGAGTAATGGGCAGGAAGTAGACCGTGTCGGCCACTCCTTCCGATGTTTGAATGGTGGCGATGTTGGGGTTGATCAGCACCGTTTCAATCCCTTCCTCACGCATCGCCTTTAAGGCTTGTGAGCCGGAATAATCGAATTCTCCCGCTTGTCCGATCTTCAGGGCACCGGAACCCAGTAAAATAACTTTTTTGATTGTTTGATCCATTAATTGATATATTGATTTCTTTTTTAAAATTCTATCTTTTTCCCATGCACAAACTACCGATCGCTTATTTGAACTCACCCCAGTGCCTGATTTCGATATCCTCCACCGATATCCGACAGAATGCCTTGATGAAGGCACTAGCCAGACGGGCATTTGTGATCAGCGGAATGTTATAATCTATGGCATCGCGACGGATCTTGTAACCGTTTGTCAATTCCCTCTCCGTTAAATTCTTGGGAATATTGATAATCAAATCGAATCTCCTTTCGGCAATCATGTCGTTCACGTTTAGTGTTGCGTTTTCGTCGTCCGGCCATGCCACGAAGGTACTATCTACGCCATTTTCCTCCAAAAAATTTTGCGTACCGCCCGTGGCAAATAAGGCATATCCGTTTTTCTGTAACAGGCGGCAGGCATCGAGCAGGGTGACTTTCGACTTTGTTCCACCGGAGGATATCATGATATTTTTTTGGGGAACACGGTACCCTACTGCCAGCATGGATGTGAGAAGGGCATCGTCAAAATGGTTACCGATGGCCCCCACTTCACCGGTCGATGCCATATCCACACCAAGTACCGGATCGGCTTTCTGCAGGCGGGTAAATGAAAACTGCGGAGCTTTTATTCCTACATAGTCAAGCTCGAAGGCAGATTTTTCGGGTTTCTCTACGGGAATTCCAAGCATCACTTTAGAGGCCAGCTCTATAAAGTTTATTTTCAACACCTTGGAAACAAACGGAAAGGATCTTGATGCTCTCAGGTTACACTCAATAACCTTTATGTCGTTATCCTTTGCCAAAAACTGGATGTTAAACGGCCCCGATATCTCCAATGCTTTGGCTATCTGCCTGGTTATCTGCTTGATTCTTCGAACAGTCTGCACATAAATTTTCTGTGCAGGAAACAAAATGGTAGCATCGCCGGAGTGAACGCCTGCAAATTCCACGTGTTCCGATATGGCATAGGCCACCAGTTCCCCGTTTTGTGCGACCGCATCCATCTCTATCTCCTTGGAATCTTCAATGAATTCCGAAACAACCACCGGATACTTGCTCGACACTTCGGTTGCCAACGTAAGGAACCGTTCCAGCTCACTGCGGTTGGAACATACATTCATCGCAGCACCGGAGAGGACATACGATGGCCTCACAAGCAGCGGAAAACCCACCTCGTCAACAAACTGAAGAATTGCATCAAGCGTAGTCAACTCTTTCCACCGCGGCTGGTCGACTCCCAGCCTGTCGAGCATGGAGGAAAACTTATGCCTGTTCTCAGCATTATCGATACTTCGGGCAGATGTCCCCAAAACATTTACCCCAGAATCATCAAGTCTCACTGCAAGGTTGTTCGGTATTTGACCACCCACAGAGACAATAACACCGTGCGGATTTTCCAGCTCTATAATATCCATCACCCGTTCGTACGACAGCTCATCAAAATAAAGCCTGTCGCACATATCGTAGTCCGTCGATACCGTCTCCGGATTATAGTTAATCATCACCGAGCGATACCCCTCATCACGGACGGTGCGAAGCGCATTTACTGAGCACCAGTCGAATTCCACCGACGATCCTATCCGGTATGCACCCGAACCAAGAACAATTACCGAGCGGTGGTCGCCGCAATAAATCAGGTCATTTTCTCCCCCGTTATACGTGAGATAAAGATAATTAGTCTGCGCCGGGAACTCTGCGGCCAACGTATCAATCTGTTTAACGACAGGCAGAATACCCTGTTTCTTTCTGTATGCTCTGACTGCGAGGGCATCCTTCTCATTCACTGCTTCCTTGAACAGCGCCCTTGCGATCTGGTAATCCGAAAAACCTTGTCGCTTCGCCAGGCGCAGCAGATCAGAAAAAGAATCGTTCCCTGCCTGTTGCCTGTTTTCTTTTTCAATATCGATACCTCCCGGCTCAACTTCTTCGAGCATCTCTGCCGTATCCACAATATTGCGGAGTTTATGCAAAAACCAACGGTCTATTCTTGTCAGTTCGTGAATCTGATCTACAGTATACCCTCTCCGGAAGGCCTTACTGATCACAAAAATACGCTGATCGGTCGGTTCACGCAGCGCTTTATCGATATCCGGAATAACAAGTTCCTTGTTTTCCACAAATCCGTGCATGCCCAGTCCAATCATTCGCAACCCCTTCTGAATAGCCTCTTCAAAGGTGCGCCCGATCGACATTATCTCGCCAACCGACTTCATACTGGATCCGATCTGCTTGGAGACACCACTGAATTTCCCCAGATCCCAGCGTGGTATTTTCACCACGATATAATCCAGTGCCGGCTCAAAAAAGGCGCTGGTTGTTTTGGTTACTGAGTTCTTCAGGTCGAAAAGTCCGTAACCCAGTCCCAGTTTAGCTGCCACAAACGCAAGCGGGTAACCGGTAGCTTTCGACGCCAATGCCGAGGAGCGACTCAACCGTGCGTTCACCTCAATCACCCTGTAATCTTCCGATTCGGGGTCGAGTGCATACTGAACATTACACTCTCCAATTATTCCTATGTGGCGAACTATCTGAATGGCCAATTCACGAAGCTTGTGATATTCTGAATTTGTAAGCGTTTGGGAGGGTGCCACCACAATGCTTTCGCCGGTATGAATGCCCAACGGGTCGAAGTTCTCCATATTGCAAACCGTGATGCAGTTGTCATATCTGTCACGCACCACCTCGTACTCTATCTCCTTCCACCCTTTCAGCGACTTCTCAATCAGGAGCTGCGCGGAATAGTTAAACGTCTTTGTGGCAAGCTCTTTCAGTTCGTTGGAGTTGTTACAGAAGCCGGAACCTAAACCACCCAAAGCGTAAGCTGCCCTTACAATAACAGGATATCCCAGCTTTTCGGCTGACTCAAGCGCCTCATCGGTGGATAGTACGGCAAAACTGGTGATCGTCTTAATCTCTATCTGGTTCAGCTTTTTCACAAACAGATCCCGGTCCTCTGTATCCATAATTGCCTGTATTGGGGTTCCGAGCACCTCCACGCCATACTGTTCAAATACTCCTGCCTGGTATAACTGTACCCCGCAATTCAGCGCTGTTTGTCCGCCAAATGCCAGCAGGATTCCGTCCGGCCGCTCCCGTGCGATCACCTTCTCCACGAAGTAAGGGGTGACTGGCAGAAAATATATTTTGTCGGCCACCCCCTCCGATGTCTGTACCGTGGCTATATTCGGATTAATCAGGATGGTCTCCACACCTTCTTCATGAAGTGCTTTCAATGCCTGAGAACCGGAATAATCAAACTCACCTGCCTCCCCAATTTTGAGGGCACCGGATCCCAGGACGAGTGCTTTTTTTATATTCATTTCTCTGTGCTACTGACGGTTCTTTTCCTCTACCATATGACTTATCATACTTTGCTGGCGACCACTGACCTAGCGAACTCATCAAAGAAAAACCGAGTATCGGTTGGCCCCCCCGCAGCCTCGGGATGAAACTGCACCGAAAAAAAGGGCTTTGTCTTATGTCTGATTCCTTCGTTGGTTCCATCGTTCATATTCACAAACCAGGGTTCCCATTCATTATTCAAAAGCGATTCATCCACTGCATATCCATGGTTTTGAGATGTAATAAAACACTGGTTGCTTCGCACCCTGCGTACCGGCTGATTGTGACTGCGGTGTCCATATTTCAGTTTGTACGTAGATGCCCCGGCTGCTTTGGCCAGGAGCTGATTACCCATGCAGATCCCAAAAATTGGTTTATCTCTGTTCAAAGCTTCTCGAATATGTTGAATAGTCACCCGGCAATGATCGGGATTGCCCGGTCCATTTGAAATAACCACCCCATCATAATCAATCGCACTAAAATTATAATCCCAGGGAACACGAATTACCCGCATACCCTGCTTCACCAGCTCTCGCAGGATGTTCAGTTTTGTGCCACAGTCAACAAGGACTACCTTCTTTTCTCCTTGCCCATATTCAATAACTTCCTTACAGCTCACCTGCGCCACAAGGTTGTCGTTTCCGGGATTATAAAATTCGGTTTCACTCTCTTGTCCTGAGTCGGGTTTTTCTCCAAAAACAATTTTCCCCAACAGAGAGCCCTCTTCACGTAGAACCTTTGTCAGCATTCGGGTATCTATTCCGCTAATACCGGGTATATTTTCCATTTTCAACCATTCTCCAAGGCTCCTGGAGCCATTCCAGTGCGAGAACTGAGCCGAATAGTGCTGCACAATGAGTCCCGACACGTGGATGCGTCCGGACTCAAAAAAATCGGAAACTCCGTATGTTTCGCTTTTGGCTGGAACTCCGTAATTTCCGATTATAGGATATGTGGATGTGAATATCTGACCTGTGTAGGAAGGGTCTGTCAAGCTTTCTGGATAACCTACCATTGCTGTATTGAAAACCACCTCCCCCGATGCCGGCCTTTCGGCTCCAAACGATTCTCCCTGAAAAACCATACCGTTTTCAAGAATCAACCGCACCGGTGTAACTCTCTGCATAGTGCGTACATTATTTTGTTGTATAGATACCGTATGATATTAGGACACAAAGATAGAAAAAAAAATTTGTTTCACGATGTTTTTTTGGGTATATTGTCCTGGAGAATTTAGAAAGTGTTAACCGGAGTTGATTTTTATCTGAACCCCGGTTTTATTATACTCCAGCCTTCAACTTTTACTAAAAAAAACTATAAACTTATGATTTTAAAGAAAATGAACAAAATAGCATTAATAGGGAATTACCCCCCGCGTAAATGTGGTATTGCCACATTTACGCACGACCTGAACGAGGGTTTAAAAGAAAATGGAGTCACTACGGCCGTAGTGGCTATGAACGATGGATTAAACAATTATAGTTACCCGGCCGACGTGGTTTTTGAAATTGAGCAGAATGATATGGCCTCCTACATCAACGCGGCTGAGTATCTGCATACCAACAAGTTCGATGCAGTCATCCTGCAGCACGAGTTTGGCATCTTTGGCGGTAAGGACGGCAAACATATTATCCAGCTACTTAAAAGGCTACGCATGCCGGTGGTGACAACTTTACACACAATACTCGACAATCCTTCAGAGGACCAGCGATTGGTGGTGAACGAACTTGCCCGTTTGTCGCACAAGCTGGTAAGCATCTCCAAAAAGGGAATCGACTTGCTTACCTCTGTCTATGGAATTCCCGAATCAAAATGTGTGCACATACACCATGGCGTGCACGAAATTGGGGATCTGGATGTAGACGGACTAAAAAAGAAGTTGGGAGTGAGCAACAAAAGGGTTCTTCTCACATTCGGTTTGCTCTCCAAGAATAAATCGATAGAGGTGGTAATCCAGGCATTGCCCGAAGTGGTGAAAAAACACCCCGATATTGTATACATCGTTCTTGGTGCAACCCATCCTCATGTGATAAAGCAGGAAGGGGAAGATTACCGTCACTCGCTAATCCGGTTGGTAAAGAAGCTGGGACTGGAGAACAATGTGCTCTTTATTAACCGTTTCGTAAGCAACGAGGAGCTCTTTGGATACCTGAAGATGTGCGACATTTATGTGATACCCTATCTGGGTGAAAGGCAGATATCGTCGGGGACACTTATCTATACAATGGGGGCGGCGAAACCCATTATTTCCACTCCATTCTGGTATGCCGAGGAGATGTTGGCGGAAAACAGGGGGTTGTTGTTCGATTTCAGGGATTCTGAACAGTTGAAAATGAAAATTAATGAACTCCTCGATGACGATAAGAAGAGAGAAGCTGTCGCACAAAATGCGTTTTCTCTTGCCAAAGAGTGCTATTGGCCCAACATCGGCAAACAGTATTATGATCTGGCGGAGAGAGTGGTGGACGAAGCGGGGGTTACCAAAACCGAGTATGAACTGGCCGAAGAAAGCGAGTTGAAGTTCACCTATCCTCCCATCAACCTGAATCATCTGCAGCTGATGACTGATAACACTGGGATACTGCAGCATGCAAGGTACAGTATTCCCGACCGGTCACACGGTTATTGCACCGACGACAATGCACGCGCCCTCTTGCTGTCGGTGATGCTTCAGAACGATGTGCAGAATGTGGACGAACTTAACAGACTTACAAGCATCTACCTCTCTTATATCGACTATGCATTTAACCCGGAAAAGGGGAAGTTTCGGAACTTCATGAGTTATTCGCGGGAGTGGCTGGATGAGGAGGGTACCGAAGACAGCAATGGCAGGGCTATTTGGGCTTTGGGATATACGTCTGCGTATACAAATATGAGCAACTTTTACCTTCACTCGAACAGTCTGTTTAAAAAGGGGCTTCGGGCAACCAGAAGCATTACCCACCCACGTGCGTTGGCTTATACAACACTGGGACTAGCGTATCATGCCAAGGCACATGGTGAGCAGGAAGTTATTGAGCTACTGAGAGAAAAAGCGAGACAGTTATATCTCTTATTTGACAAATCCATTGACAATGAGTGGCTGTGGCATGACCAAAAGGTGACCTATGGTAACAGCCGCATACCGCAGGCACTGATTTTAGCAGGACGGTATTTAAAGGATGACAAAATGGCTCAGAGGGGGTTGAAAATTACTGACTGGCTGATTGACAATCAGTTCAGAAGTAACATTTTCTCTCCTATCGGAAATGATGGGTGGTTGACACCGGAGCGTAAGGCACAATTCGACCAGCAACCACTTGAGGCGAATGGCATGATCGATGCTTGCCTGCAAGCTGAGTCCTACAGCAGGGACGAGAGGTACGGTAGCTACGCGATGAAAGCTTTTTCCTGGTTCACCGGTGATAATGATACCGGCGAACTTGTTTACGATTTTTCGACAGGCGGTTGTCGCGACGGGCTGATGTCCGGGGGAGTGAACCTGAATCAGGGAGCCGAATCCACACTTTCCTGGTTGATGTCATTACTGAACATTTCTCTCTATCTTCGTGAAACAAAAAAAATTACGATATGATACAGGTAAACAGACTGCCCATTAGAATTCTTCCATCTTCAAGACGTACACTGGTACGCCCATTCGTCCCGGGTAACGAGTCGCAGGTTGAACATATACTTTTTCGTATTTTTTCCACTCCCAAAAGGGACCGGAAAAGAATTGTAGCAAAAATGCACAGGCGGTTAGAGATGCCTCATGATATGTCAACGGCAATCTTCTTACGACATTACGAAAATATTAAGTCGCGCATCCCTTCCAATATGGAGCTGACCGACATAGACAAACAATTTATTGGTGCCTATTTTACTCAGCAATATGCGTTGGAGTCGACCGCCCTCTTTAATCCATCCATTGTAGAGCATCCCGTGCAGGACAAGGATGGGGCGACCCGCTTCATCATTAGCCTGAGAGCTATCGGTGAAGGGCATATCTCGTCTATCACCTTCATGGAGGGGGAGATAGACAGTAATTTCCAGATCACTATTGGTAAAAATTCGCCGGTTATCTATGAGCCCGAACGCAAGAATCATATCTACGAAAAAAATGACATCCTAAAAAAAGCAAATGAACTGGAGATGTTGTCAGAACTCAATAAGCCACTTTTTGAAATCCTGCCCGAACGGTTTACCTTCGGTGAACTCAGCAGTGCAATGAATAACCAGATTAATGGCAATATCGACAATAACCGGGCAGAATTGATTAATGCAATGAACAATATCCGGATGCTGGCCCTTTCAAACTTTACGCTACGCTTCGACACCGATGATATTACAGAACGGGCAATATACCCGGCTTCCCCGTCGCAAAGCAACGGACTTGAAGATGCTCGATTTGTACGGTTTACCCGTGATGACGGCACTGTTACATATTATGCCACGTTTACCGCGTACGATGGAAAAAAAATTATGCCCGAAATGCTGGAGACAAATGACTTCAAGGAGTTTACGATCTCTACGTTGAGCGGTTCGGCTGCCAAGAACAAGGGCATGGCACTTTTTCCGCGGAAGGTAAATGGTAGGTACATGATGTTAGGACGCCAGGATAATGAATCGTTGTATATCATGCAGTCTGATAATCTTCATTTCTGGTATGATTATCAGCCACTGCTGAAACCGACTTACGACTGGGAGCTCACCCAGATAGGGAATGGAGGTTCACCCATAGAGATTGAAGAGGGGTGGCTTGTTATCACCCATGGTGTGGGACCGGTGCGCACCTACTCACTGGGAGCTGCACTGTTGGATAAGAATGATCCACGGAAGGTAATCGGGCGACTGGATAAGCCGTTGCTGACTCCCGCCAGGAACGAGAGTTCCGGGTATGTACCCAACGTGATTTACACCTGTGGCGCGATGGTTCTCGACCGCACCCTGGTATTACCTTACGCTATCACAGATGTGGTGACCAAGTTTGCCACTGTCAGCGTGGATGAGATTATCAAATCAATGAAAAAGTTTGAATATTTTTAATCGTATGAAAATAGCTATGCTAGCTCCGATAGCCTGGCGTACCCCACCCGTTCATTACGGCCCGTGGGAACTGGTCACATCGCTATTAACCGAGGAATTGGTAAAAAACGGCGTGGATGTCACCCTCTTTGCTACCGCTAACTCCGTTACAAAAGCAAAGCTGCAGGCAGTTAGCCCTATGGGATATGACGAGGATAGAAGCATTGATGCGAAAGTGTGGGAGTGTCTCCATATTTCGGAATGCTTTGAACATGCCGGTGAGTTTGATATTATTCATAATCAGTTCGACTTCCTGCCACTCACCTACTCCGGCATGGTAAACACACCCGTAGTGACCACCATTCATGGATTCTCATCACCCCGCATAATGCCGGTTTATAAAAAATACAACGACACCACCCATTATATATCCATCAGCGATGCCGACCGATCGCCGGAGCTTGATTATACTGCCACGGTGTATCACGGCATAGATCTGGATCAGTTTACCTTCAATCCGGAACCCAAAGGAGACTATATACTCTATTTCGGAAGAGTTCACCATGATAAAGGAACAAAAGAGGCGGTGGAGATTACACGGGCGCTGAACCGGCGACTGGTCATTGCGGGAATAATTCAGGATGAGGTTTATTTTAATGAATACGTAAAGCCTTTCCTGAAACAGGGAGAGGTTGAATATATTGGCAGCGTAGGGCCCGACAAGCGGGATACCTTGTTGGGAAATGCAACACTATTACTGCATCCGATCAATTTTAGAGAACCGTTCGGACTTTCTGTTGTGGAGGCGATGGCCTGCGGGACACCTGTTGTTGCGTTCAATAAAGGAAGCATGCCCGAGCTGATTATCGATGGCAAGAATGGTTTTCTTGCGGAAAACATGGAGGAAGCGATCGAGAAAATAAAAAAAATTGACAATCTTGATCGTATCAACTGCAGAGTGCATGTGGAGAAACGCTTCAGCAAAGAGTTTATGGCGAAGCGTTACATGGAAGTGTACAAAAAGATCTTATTGGAATAGAGGCTCCTGTTATTTCTCTTTGGCCAATCCGAGAATCCACAATACGGTAATTACAATAACCGCCGCGATAGTGATTATGGGAATAGTACCCAGGATATAGACCCAGCCTACAAACAGGCCAAAAAGGATGAATAATATTGCCAGTGCGGTGCCGGCCAGAATAGCGAGCAGCTTGGCTGTTCTTTTTTTCAGTCGTGCCATAATTTATATCCGGACTCTGTCATAAAATTATCTGAGGCCAAATTTAGAAGATTTTTCCGAAAGATAGAGAGATAGTACAGTTTATTGTATTGTTTTTGACAGAATAGCTTGTATATTTCAAAAGATTTTTACCTTTGCCGAAACGAACAATTAAATATAACAAGATGAAAAACTGGATTTTTGAAGCGGCAATACTGGCCGCGGGATTAATGGTGACGGGTATATTGCTAAACGCCGGGATTAACAATTTTACTAACCGAGACCGCGTGGTGACCGTGAAGGGCCTTGCCGAAATGGAGGTGCAGGCCGATAAGGTGATATGGCCGCTCATGTATAAGGATTTGGGAAACGACCTCACCACGCTTTATACCAATATCCAGACAAAGAACAAAACCATCATCGGTTTCCTGGAGGCCAACGGCATCAGCCGGGAAGAAATCAGTGTGTCGCCACCAGAGATCATCGACATGGAAGCAGAGCGCTACGCGACCCAAACACAACATTCCTATCGTTACAATGCCACCTCGGTGATCACCGTCACCTCGGGCGATGTGGAGAAGGTACGTAAATTAATCTCCGGACAGACCGAACTGCTTAAGCAAGGCGTGGCCATAACAGGAGGCGATTACCGCTACAACACCCTCTATGAATTCACCGGACTGAACAACATCAAGCCACAGATGATCGAAGAAGCCACCAAAAACGCCCGTGCTGCAGCTGAGAAGTTTGCTACCGACTCGGGCAGCAGGCTGGGTAAGATCCGAAACGCGTCGCAGGGACAGTTCACCATCACCGACCGGGATGCAAACACTCCTTATATCAAAAATGTGCGGGTTGTGACTACCGTGAATTACTATCTCAAAAATTAAAGAATAAGAGCGGGAATAAACGCGCTATTCAGGAGCAGAGCAAAATAACCCAGGCCGGAATAGGAATATTTCAGAGAGAGAAACGTTTGCCTGATTGCAGAAATGCCGCGTATTTCTCCTGGTTAAAAGAGTAGTAGAACGCACCCCTCTTCGAACTTTCCTTGTCCTTGATCTCGAGCTTGTCGAGTATATTCATCGTAGCGAGTTTCTTACGGAAGTTCCGCTTATCGAGGGGCATCTGGTAGATGGTTTCATAGAGATCCTGCAGCGAAGGAAGGGTAAATTTTCCGTCGAAGAAGTTAAAGATAACCGGTTCCTTTGATGCTTTGTACTGCAACAGCATGAGTGCATCGCCAACCATCCGGTTATGGTCGAATACCATCTCCGGGAGGTCGTTGATATTGATCCAGCGGGCATCGAACTTTCGTGCGAGTGACGTATTGAACTTCTCTGTCTGTACCAATGCATAAAATGCCACCGAGACAACCCTGCCGCCACTGTCGCGGTCTACTTCTCCGTACGCTCCCACCTGCTCCATATAAATACCTTTCTGCTGTGTATAGCGATACAACACTTTTTCGGCGGCCTGAGTAAGACTTTCCTTCTCCTCCATGAATCCTCCCATGAGGGACCATTCATTTTTCAGCGGTTCCACGGGACGGCGGGTAAGCAGCACATGCAGCTCTTTTTTTCGAAATCCAAAGATGATGCAATCCACCGCAATCAAAAAACGGACATTGTTTTGGTAATAATTGGCAGACATAGGACACAAGGTATAAAGATAGTAAAAGGTCGTTTGATGGTAGTAGAAAAAAGAGAAAAAGCCGGAAGCAGGCGCTGTGCGACGTCCTGCTCCCAACCTTTTGCATGGTTCAGGAATCAGAGCTTGTGTGCGCCGTCACTGATTACCACGTCGTACACCTTTGGCTCATGGCCGAAACGGGCACTGAATTGTTCTTTGGCATCTGCAATGAATGAGTTGTAAAGCTCGTCTTTCACAAGGTTAATAGTACATCCGCCAAAGCCACCACCCATCACGCGCGAACCGGTCACGCCGTGCTCACGGGCTACCTCATTGAGGAAGTCCAGTTCTTCGCAGCTCACTTCGTAAAGCTTGCTCATCCCGTGATGCGTTTCGTACATCTTCTCACCCACAGTTTCATAGTCGCCACGTTCCAGGGCATCACTCACATCCCTCACACGTTGCGTCTCTTCAATCACATAACGGGCACGCATATAGTCTTCTTCCGAGATCTCCGCACGAACCTCGTTCAGCATCTCCATCGATGCATCGCGAAGGAATTCCACTTGGGGATGCCGTTTGGCAATGGTGCGTGCCGCATGTTCACACGATTCACGCCTTTTGTTGTAGGCCGACGATGCCAGTTCATGTTTCACCACCGTGTCGAGCAGCACCAGCTTATAGCCCTGCGGATCGAATGGGAAATAGGCATATTCCATCGTTTTTGTATCGAGCCGGATCAAGTGCCCTTTCTTTCCAAAGAGGGAGGCAAACTGATCCATGATACCACATTTTACACCCACATAATTGTGCTCTGTACTCTGTCCGATACGGGCCAGTTCAAACTTGTCGATGCCGAGACTCAACATATCGTTCAGCGCGAATGCATAAGTGCTTTCCAGTGCAGCCGAGGAGGACATTCCTGCTCCCAGTGGCACATCACCCGTGAAGACCGTATCAAATGCTTTCACCGATCCCCCTCTTTTGATGATTTCACGGCAGACACCAAAAATATATCTGGCCCAACCCTCTTTGGGGAGATCCTCCTCGTTGAGTCCGAACTCGGCACTCTCATCCAGATCGATCGCGTAAGCCCTCACCTTATCGGTTCCGTTGAAACGTATGGCAGCGGTCATCCCCTTGTCAATGGCGCCGGGAAAAACAAAGCTCCCGTTGTAGTCGGTATGTTCCCCGATCAGGTTTACGCGTCCTGGAGACGCATAAACCTCGGGAGTGCCGTTGCCCATTTTTTTCAGAAATATCTCCAATATCTCTTGTTTTGTCAAATGTTTGCTCATATCACACAATATATAAGATTATTTTTCAATAGTTGAATCATCAACTGCAGGGTCACGAGAGAAACTTATGCAGTTACTTCTTCTTCATCGGTCACTTTGATATCCTTGTTCACGTTTTTGGATCCCAGCATTGCATAGTAAAGCAGATAGGCAAGGCCAATCAGAGGAACAATATAGGAAAACATATACGTAGATTTATCGGCTACCCAATTTTGTATTAACGGAATAATTCCTCCACCCACAACCATCATCATGAAAATGCCGGAAGCAGCTTTGGTATATTTGCCCAAACCTTCCACAGCCAGGTTGAAGATACTTCCCCACATGATGGATGTACAGAGACCACACAGCACAAGCAGCAATGCACTCAGCGGCACCAATGTCATGGCGAATGATGACCCGGTAAATACAGGCATGGAGGTAGTCATTGTTTTTGGTGAAACGATTGCACCAACAATGAAGGTCATCGCCAGTACCGACACCGAAGTAAGCATCACTTTGCTGGAAACTTTACCACCCACCAGGCTACCGATAAAACGTCCTATTAACATTAAAAACCAGTAGGTGCCTGCCACAAAACCGCCTATAGTAGCAGCGTTGGAGGGATCCAGGCCTGCCCCCTTGTCGGTGATGTTGGAAAGGTAAAAGTTCAACGTACCCGGTATGCCGATCTCTATACCTACATAGACGAAGATGGCGATGGTTCCCAGGACGAAGTGACGAAAAGCCCATGGACTACTTTCATACACAACATTTTTGCTCTTTTTGTGTGCGTCGGGATCGCTGATGGGGATAAAGGAGAGAATGATGAATGCTGCCGCAAATACACCCATGGCAATAAACAATACGGGATTCACATTGGAGATAGCAGTATCTTTGGATACGGTGCCAATCAATGCGCCCACCAGCATGGGAGTTAACGTACCTGCAAGTGAATTGAAGGTACCCCCAAGCTGAATCAGCTGGTTCCCCTTGTTACCACCGCCACCAAGTAGGTTGAGCATCGGGTTCACGACTGTGTTCAGCATACACACAGAAAAACCGGCAATGAATGCTCCCAGCAGATAAACTACAAAGTTTACCGGCAACGAAGCGAATGTGCTGCTGGCATCTACTACACCCGACAGGTACTGGATAAAAACACCCACAAAGCCTATGGCAATCGCTGCAAGTGCCGTCTTTTTGTAACCTATTTTCGTCAACAATTTACCGGCCGGAATTCCCATGAAGAGGTAAGCAGCGAAGTTCATCATATTACCCAACATTCCCAAGAAGTTGGAGCCCTCAAATTTGTTGCTCCATATCACACCGATTGGTGCTGCAAGATTGGTCACAAAGGAGATCATTGCAAAGAGGAACATCATGGTGATGATGGCAACGATGTTTTTGTTTTGATTGTTTGTCATTTCTTATACTCTAATTAATGGTTTTATAATAATAAAGAATCTTCATTTTCAGACCAGGAATTTGTTCAGACCGAGAACTTATAGGTCGTCTTCGACTCAAACAGTTCTTCGGGGCGCAGGATCACCGGGGGATAATCCGGCTTGTTGATGCTGTCGGGATAGTGCTGTGTTTCAAAACACACCGCCGATCTCTCCGGATACCTGTGTCCGTTCTTGGCCGTAAAATTGCCTGTCATCCAGTTTCCGGTATATAGCTGCATACCCGGCTCGGTGGTATATATCTCCATCCTGATGCCCGTTTTGGGCGACTCGCAGATACCTGCAAACGTATAATCATCGACGGCATCCGGCTTGTTCAATATATAGGTATGATCGTATCCTTTTCCAAAGAGCAGCTGTTGAAAATCATCGTTGATTCGTTCACCAATTGCGCATTGTTCGGTAAAATCCATGGGCGTACCTTTTACCGAAGCAGCATCACCATAAGGAATGGCTGTTGAATCGGTGGGCAGATAGTTGTCCGCATTGATCATGAGCAGATGGTCACCAACATAAGGATCACCTTCGCCCGACAGATTGAAGTAAGAATGGTTTGTCAGGTTCAGGATGGTTGTTTTATCCGTGGTCGCTCTATAGCATATTTCCAAGGCATTATCCTCGGTCAGGGTGTAAGTAACCGTGACGGACAGATTGCCGGGAAATCCCTCCTCTCCGTCTGACGACAGATAAAAAAGTTCAATGCTGTTGGCATTCACTTTCTTTACTTCCCAAACCACAGCATTAAAGCCCTTTATGCCTCCATGCAGAGAGTTCGGACCGTTGTTCACTGCCAGTTTGTATTCTATGCCTTCCAACGTAAATCGGCCGTCGGCAATCCTGTTTGCCGTACGGCCGCAGACAGCCCCAAAGTAAGGCTCCTCTGATGTGAGGTATTCTTCAATCGAGGAATGTCCCAACACCACGTCGGTGAAGGTTCCCTTGTTGTCGGGCACCATCAGCGAAACTACTTTCGCCCCATAATTGGTGACGGTGACTTCGCTGCCTGACTTGTTTGTAAGAGTGTATAATCCGGTTTGCTTGCCATCTACATTTTTTTCAAAAGCTTCAACCAGCAAACCGGATTTGCTATACATTTTGTTCATGTAATTTTCTTGGTTTTAAAGATAAGATATTGATGAAGATTGATCTTGTATAAAATTCGTGTAAAATTAACACAGATTTCGGAAATAGCCCAATAAAAAAATGTGTTATTAAACATAAATTTTAGGATTTAACATGCCTTTTTTCAGAAACAGAAATATATACATATTCCATTACCGCACTCATGCTCAAACAATCGCTTCACCATCACCTTTTATCTTCTTTGTTACTAATATTTTATCTATTTTATTCCCATCCACATCCACAATTTCAAAATGCAGCTTGTCGTAATCAAATTTATCCCCTACGCACGGAATCTTATTAATGCATGCAAAAACGAAGCCTGCCACAGTGGAATAATCGATCTTGTCAAAATCGACAATAAAATCTTCGTCGAGTTGCGTCAATATTTCAATGGGGGCCTCTCCGCTAATCAGGGCAGAATGATCGTCGCGCATAAACAGAAGCGGATCGGCCCAAGCATCGTCTGTCTCTTCGGGTATCGCACCCACCAGGTTTTCGAAAATATCGTGTATCGTAATAATGCCCTCAAGACTTCCATATTCATCGACTACAACTGCGACAAACTTATGGTTGTTTTTGAAATTCTCCAGCACCTTCTGTGCACGAAGTGTGTTGGGCACGACAATCGGCTCCATGATGAGATCTTCTATCTCAAAGGGTTCGCCGTTATTAAGCCTCAACAAAAAGTCCCTCATCGAGATGATGCCGGTAAATTCATCGATTTTCTTTTTGCAAGCAAGAATCTTACTGTGCCTCGTCTGCAGGAGGTCACGAATGACCTCCTCCCTGCTTTTGCTAATGTCAACCCACTCCACGTCGGTGCGGTGGGTCATCAGATGAATGGCCCTTTTATCGGAGAAATAAAACACCTGCTCGTGGATAATATTCTCTTCCATGTCGATAATTCCTTCGTGTGAGGCCGTTTTGAGCATGGCGCGCAATTCCATTTCCGAGATCACTTCATTCTTTGGCTGCAGGCCGATCAAGCGGGAGATAAAACTGGTTGAGAATGCCAAAAGCTTCACAAACGGATAAAAAATGATGCTCACCACATATATGGTGGGAGAGACAGCAATGGCCATTTTTTCCGCGTTGTTCAGTGCGATCGTTTTGGGCACAAGTTCGCCAATTACAATAGAGATATAGGTGATCAGGAAAACGACAATCACCATAGAAATAGCCTCCGAGAAGGGCGCTGTGCTCTCAAACTGTTCGAAGAAAGGTACCAGGTAAACAGCAAAAGCCTGCCCACCGAATGCACCGTTGATGATACCAATCAATGTAATTCCTACCTGCACGGACGAAAGAAAGTTATCAGGATCGGCCTGCAACCTGAGTGCACGCCGGGCCCCCCTCTTCCCTTGCTTTCGCTCCGTATCAAGTTTGTTTTTCTTTGCCGAGACAATTGCAATCTCCGACAGGGCAAAAAATCCATTGAGCAGGATTAACAGGAAAACGATGATAATATCAATCCACATACTGCTGCAAATTCAGTGAGCGACGCCTGCGTTATGCTACCACAAGGGGGAGGGATAGACACCCTTTTCCACCAGATCTTTCAGCTTGGCAACCACATCGGGACGGTCTTCGGCATAGGTCACGCCAAACCATTTTGAAGGGGTATCAAGTACCTTCACGGTGACTTCACCACTTACAGTCAGGTTATTCACCAACAAAGGAATAAAAAACTCGGCTTTGATATTTTCAGCATTGTCTTTCAGGAACTGTACAAAATAATCATCCGAATAGCGAAAATAATCGGGTGTGAAACCCCACATATTCATCGACACGGGCGTTTGATCTCCGACAGGGATCCACTGGTCGTTTTCATCCTTGTAGCACACATTGCCCTCCACACGCATCACCTGTGTCCGTTCCACCACGCCGGTGAGGTTGCCTTCCGTATCGGTTTCGCATACACCGCGTGCCACGGTGCCGCTCTCGGACAAGGTATTTCCTATGTGGTAACCCACCATGCAATATCTGTTTTTACTGTTGCCGAGCGTCGAGAGAAAGTCGGCAAGCACCTTGAAGCTTTCACGTCCGTAGAAATCATCGGCATTGATCACTGCAAACGGTTCGTTGATCACTTCTTTCCCCATCATCACCGCGTGGTTGGTACCCCACGGCTTCACCCTGTCGGGGTGCGGAGTAAATCCTTCCGGCAGATTGTCAAGTTCTTGAAAAACCAGCTCGACCGGTATTTTTTTCTCGTATTTGCTGACGATTTTCTCTTTGAAGTCAGCTTCAAATGACCGGCGGATTACAAAGACCAGTTTGCCGAATCCGGCATTCACTGCATCGTAAATGGAATAATCCATGATGGTCTCGCCATTTGGGCCAAGCCCATCCAGTTGTTTCAATCCGCCATAACGGCTACCCATCCCTGCAGCCAATACAAATAATGTAGGTTTCATTGTTCGCGTTTATTTTATTTTTTAATTCACAAATATAAGATTTTTACAGTGAACGTGAAAAAGAAAAGAGCTCAAAATCCCGGTCCTGCTTATTTTAATGACGCAAAGCAATTCCACAAGGTCTCTTCCGGCAAAGGAGCGGTGACAGCAACATTCTCCTTCGAAACAGGATGGATAAAGGAGATTGTTCGGGCATGAAGGCTGATGCTCCCGCCGGGGTTGGAGCGTTCGGCGCCATATTTTAAATCACCTTTGATGGGACAGCCTATTTTTGCCAGCTGACATCGTATCTGGTGATGACGGCCCGTCTCCAGGTCTATTTCCAGCAGGAAATAATTCTGCGATGCACCAATCAGCCGATAATGGAGTATCGCCTTTTTGGTGTGTGGCTTTTCGGTGTCGTATGCAGCAGACTTGTTGGTTTTCTCGTTCTTGATCAGAAAATGCGTCAATGTACCTTCCTCTGCAGGTGGCCGTCGCTTCACGATGGCCCAATAGGTCTTTACCACCTCTCCGTTTCGAAACATATCGTTAAGCCTCGTAAGAGATTTGCTGGTCTTCGCAAACACCACCACCCCACTGGTCGGCCTATCGAGCCGGTGGGTGACACCACAAAAAACGTTGCCGGGCTTGTGATATTTCTCTTTCAGATAAGACTTCACTATGTCCGACAACGGCTTGTCGCCCGTCTTGTCGCCCTGCACAATTTCACCGGGCGCCTTATTGACGATGATAATATGGTTGTCTTCGTATAAAACTGTCATTTGAGCTTCTCAACCCAATCAGGTATTCATCCCGCCACAAACGTTGATGACCTGCCCGCTAACATACGAAGAGAGATCCGATGCGAGAAAAAGAGCTACATTCGCAACATCATCCGGCGTACCTCCACGTCGCAGTGGTATTTGCTTTGCCCACTCATTGCGTACCTCTTCCGAAAGTTGTCCGGTCATGTCGGTAATGATAAAACCCGGTGCAATGGCATTAGCCCTGATTCCCCGTGAACCCAGCTCTTTGGCAATCGACTTGGCCAGACCAATCATCCCTGCTTTCGACGCAGAATAGTTTGCCTGCCCTGCGTTCCCCGATACGCCCACCACCGAGCTCATGTTCACAATGCTGCCCGATTTCTGACGCATCATCACGGGTGTTACCGCATGCACAAAATTGAACGCCGATTTCAGATTTACGTTGATTACCGCATCCCATTGCTGTTCGCTCATTCGCATCATCAACCCATCTTTGGTGATCCCGGCGTTGTTTACAAGAATGTCGATGCGTCCGAAATCCTGCATGACCTGATCCACCACTTTGTGTGTTTCATCAAAGTTGGCAGCATTGGAAGCATACCCTTTGCATTTTACACCAAGAGAGGCTATCTCATGCTCGGTTGCTTCACCGGTTTCGTCGATAACCAAATCAGTAAACGCGATATTAGCTCCTTCCGACGCATATTTCAGCGCGATGGCTTTTCCTATTCCGCGGGCAGCTCCGGTTATCAGTGCTGTTTTCCCTTCTAATAACTTCATACGATTATTTTTAATTTACTTTATTGTTCTTCGCTGACACGGACAGCCGAAAGCTGATCGCTGACCGATGACCGCTATTTGACGTATATTCCTTTGAACAAAATATTGGCGATTATCTCCCGGTCCTCTTTTTTGTTGTAGTCGAGCCTCATCGCACCGCGAATGGTAGGCACCTCCAACCCTTTGAATGCATAATGCAATATCTCGGCTGTTTGTCTTATATCGTGGAGTTGAAAGATTCCCTTTTCGCATCCATCCCGTATAATGGTTTCCAGATAATGAATCTCCTTCTTGTCGAACTCCTTGCGTACATTTTCCACTTTCCAGATATCTCTGAAAAAATCGGCACGAAGAGTGCCGTTACGGGTAACCACCTCTTTTATGGCACCCAAGCGGGTAAAGGCAAGCAGGATAAGCTTTTCATCAGCAGGGATATTGCGCCGGGTGACCTCCTCCAGTTTACTATAGAGTACTTCGAGCTCCGATTCGATCACCGCCTTGTAGATGTCATTCTTGCTGCTGAAATATGTGTACAGGGTGCGTCTTCCACGTTGGGATGCCTCGGCAATATCATTCATTGTCGTATTCTCGACTCCTTTTTTTGCAAAAAGTTGCCGGGCTACGTCAATTAAGTTGTTTTTTGTCTTTGAAATGGCTGAAGTCACCTTGTCTTGCACAATTTATTTATTTATGTGCAAAAATAAAACAAAGATTTCAAATCCCGAAAGTAATTGAGATAAAATTATCGAAACCATAACCCAAAATAAAAAATTAGGGGAGCACACCGTGTCCATTCCTATTTTTTTCTGAGCAGCACCGCTGCCTCGCATACTTCCCGGTACCACTCTTCGCCAAATTTCCGGATCAGCGGTTCCCTTAAAAATTGGTAGAGCGGTACACCTTCTTCCCGGCCCAGCTTCAGGGCAGACTGGCATACCGACCAGCGATGATAGTTCACCGCCGTAAAATCGGCATACTCATGCAGACGAACAGGATAAAGATGGCATGAAATTGGTTTCTGTACGGTAATGCGGCCTTCACGAAATGCACTGTCGATGACACATCTACACACTCCGTCGTCGTCGAACCGGGTAAAGACACACTCTTCGCCATTGACGATGGAGGTTACCAGTTCCCCATCGGTATCGGTATAAGCAATTCCCTGTCGGTTTATAAGCTCCTGGGATTCGGGGGAGAGGTCATTCCAGATTGCGGGCAAGATCTCATTGACCTGAGCAAACTCCTCCCGGGAGAGAGGGGCGCCCGATTCTCCATCCACACAACACTGGCCTTTGCATTTGCACAGGTCGCAAATAAATTGTACTTCAAATATATCGTCCGAGATAAGTGTATTTTGTATCTGTATCATAATTTATCGTGTAGATATAACTTCTGCCATAGGGGCAGTTTTTCTGTCTCTTTTCACATAGATTGAAAACAGAAGAAAGGTTACCAAGGCACTCGCAATAGCAGCAGCCAGATAAGGAAGCGTGAGCGGCAACTCATCCAACCGGACGAACCATTCACTGTCGCCCCAGAAAAAGTTCAGCAGAATCACGGTGGCATTGTTCACAAAGTGAAAGATGATCGGCATCCACAGGTTGCGCGTGTAAAGAAAGAGATACCCCAGCATGGCACCCAGGAACAGCCTCGGCAAAAACCCGTAAAACTGAAAGTGAACCATGCTAAACAACAACGCTGTCAGCCATATAGCTGCATGACCGTTTCGGAACTTTTCCATCAGGAACTGCTGCAGTGCCCCCCGAAAGAACAGTTCCTCCGAGATTGCCGCCATGGCTGCCACAATGACAAGGTTCAGCAGCAGTGCTCCGATCGTTCTTCCGGAAAGCAATAGCCCGGTCGTCTCCATGGCTGCATCTTCCATGGAGCGCATTGTCTGTTCCACACCGCTCATCCACTCTGGTAATTCCATGCCACTGTTCCATCGTGACAAATAAGAAGCAAACGGGTAAGAGACACAAAATGCCAATAGAGCGAAAGCTATCTCCCGCACCATCTTTCCATTGTTGCCGGTTTTCAGGTAGCGCGCGGGCCGTGCATCGGTAAATGCGACTACCAGGTATGCAGGCAGTGCAATTGCAAATACCGACTGAAGTGCAGAGCTCAAATAAATCGGCATCGTTTCACCCGCGTCGCCCATCCCGGGCATCATCATTAATAACCGGGTAAGTATCCCGGCCGCAATCACGCCGACGAAGAGCAATAAAAAAAGGTACGTTATTTTGAACCCCGGCGGAGCCGATGTGAAAATTGGTCGCATTTCTTCTGTTTTGATGTACAAAGATAGGATTTTCACTTTCAAAAAAAAGCAAGTCTCCGCAGAATATTTGCCAACAGCGGTTTCTTATATTCAGGAAGCTGACACAACAAGCAAAGAGGAAGAAAAGGTATCGGTTAAAATATTTTTTGCAAATTGAAAGAATAACACTAATTTTGCACTCTTATTTCAAAAAAAGGATTCAATCGGTTGAAATTAACCGACTTTCCACAAAAATAACAAATCACGAATTCTTATGAAGTCAACACTGAATAGAAAGGACGATGTGAACGGAACGATCGTCATCGAACTGGAGAAAGCAGATTATCAGGAAAAGGTAGATAAGTCGCTGAGTCAATTTCGCCAGAAAGCCAACATACCAGGCTTCCGCCAGGGAAAAGTACCCAAAAGCGTTATCCAGCGGATGTACGGAAAGGCGGTGCTGGTCGACGAAGTCAACAAGATTGTCACGGAAGAACTGACGAATTTCATTCGGGAGAACAAATTGAAAATTCTGGGCGAGCCCATCTCCGACGATAGCGAAGAAAAACAGGTAAACCTCGACAAGGATGAAGTGCTGACATTTTACTTCGACGTGGCACTCACGCCGGAATTCGAACTGAAGCTTGATAAAAACACGGAACTGACCTATTACCAGGTAAAGCTGGAAGAGGAACTTCTCGATAAACAGATGGATGCCTACAAGCAAAACTACGGTACCTATGCGTCTGTTGAAGGGGAAGCAAAAGATACAGACCTGATCAAAGGGACGCTTACGGAACTGGAAGAGGGAAAAGAGAAGGAACACGGACAGGTGATCGAAAACGCCATCCTGATGCCTTCCTATGTAAAGGAAGAAACAATAAAAAACAGGTTTATCGGTGCCAAAGTGGGCGACAGTGTCGTTTTCAATCCGAAGAGTGCTTACGATAACAACGAAGCCGAAGTGGCCTCACTGTTGCAAACAACCAAAGAGCATGTAAAAGACATTAATGCGGATTTCCGCTTTGACATCAAAGAGATAACTCGCTACCAGGAAGCCGAACTGAACCAGGAGTTGTTCGACCGGGTTCTTGGCGAAGGTGTTGCTACCACCGGGGAAGAGTTTCGCGCAAAGATAGCGACAGAGCTGAACAATCAATTCAAGCCCAACGCCGATCATCTTTTCATTCACGAAGCGAGAGACATTATCGTGGAGAAAATGAAGGATGTGCAGTTTCCCGATCAGTTTTTGAAACGCTGGCTCCTTGAATCGAGTGAAAATAGAACCGCCGAACAGGTGGAAGAGGATTATCCCCGAATTTTGGAGGATCTCAAGTTCCATATAGCCAAACAGAAGATTGTGGAAGCCAATGAGATTAAGGTGGAATTCGAAGATATTGAAGCATTGGCCACCGAGGTTGCGAAAGCTCAGTTTGCCCAATACGGAATGACCAACCTTCCGGCAGATGTGTTACAGAACTATACAAAAAGTCTCCTTGAGAAAGAGGATACAATGCAGAACCTGGTCGACAAGGCTACCGAAAACAAGATCATTGACTGGTTGAAAGAGAATGTGAACGTGATTCAAAAAGAGATTTCGTCGAAAGACTTTAACGAAATGATGAGCAAGCATTCCCACGTACATGGTGAAAATGCAGACAATCTTTCTTCGGAGGAGGCTGAGGTATCGGCAGAATAATCTGTCCGATGCAAAAATAGACTGTTTTTCAGGATTTTATTTTTTAATTCAACAATTCGTTATAAATTTGTTAGCGGATTGACGCACGAAGATTCGTTCTTTTGTGATAATCCTGGCACTTTATTTGCAGTTCTTTCTTTGACAAACAAAGTTGAACAACTGATAAGAGAATTTATGGAAAACGAATTTAGGAAATACGCGGTGAAACATCTGGGCATGAGCAGTACCAGATTGGACAGTTACATAAACATCACCAGTCAGGGAGGTTATATCTCGCCGACCATTATAGAGGAACGTCAGCTCAACGTAGCACAGATGGATGTTTTTTCAAGGTTGATGATGGACCGCATCATTTTTCTGGGCACAGCGATCGACGACTATGCAGCCAACGTGATCCAGGCACAGCTCCTTTACCTGGATTCTGCCGACCCCGGCAAAGATATTTCCATATACATCAACTCCCCCGGAGGGTCTGTGTATGCAGGATTGGGCATCTATGACACCATGCAGTTCATAACGAGTAACGTGTCTACCATCTGTACCGGTATTGCCGCATCGATGGCAGCCGTACTGCTGGTCGCAGGTACCGAAAAGAAACGTTTTGCCCTCACTCACTCCCGCGTGATGATACATCAGCCGCTGGGAGGTGTGCAGGGACAGGCTTCCGACATCGAAATCACCGCCCGGGAAATTGCAAAAATTAAACAGGAGTTATACACCATCATTTCCAAACACTCAGGCAAACCCATTGAAGAAGTGGCCCGGGACTCCGACCGTGACTTCTGGATGACTGCATCTGAAGCCAGGGAATATGGAATGGTGGATGATGTGCTGACAAAAAAGTGAATAAATTAACAGACAATGGCTAAAAAAGCGAACAGCAGTAATCATTGTAGTTTCTGCGGAAGAAGCGAACAGGAAGTCAACCTGCTCATATCGGGTATGACGGGCTATATCTGTGACCTGTGCGCCGAGCAGGCACACGAGATTGTGAATGAAACCTTCAAAGGCAATGACAAGTCGGATCCCGGCATCTCCCTTATGTCACTGCCCAAGCCTGCTCAGATCAAGGAGTTTCTGGACCAGTACGTGATCAAGCAGGATAACGCAAAGCGATTTCTTTCGGTCTCGGTGTACAATCATTACAAGCGAATTTTGCAAAAGAATGTAAAGGACGAAGTGGAGATAGAAAAGTCAAACATCATCATGGTGGGCGCTACCGGCACAGGCAAGACACTGCTGGCACGCACCATCGCCAGGATGTTGCACGTTCCCTTTACCATTGTGGATGCCACAGTGCTTACTGAGGCTGGATATGTAGGAGAAGATATTGAAAGCATACTCACCCGCTTGCTGCAGGTGGCAGATTACGATGTAAACGCGGCCGAGCGGGGCATCGTATTCATCGACGAAATCGATAAAATTGCCCGCAAAAGCGACAATCCCTCCATCACCCGTGACGTAAGCGGCGAAGGTGTACAGCAGGGGCTGTTGAAGCTGTTGGAAGGCTCCGTGGTAAACGTACCACCCCAGGGGGGACGAAAGCATCCCGAACAGCGAATGATTGCCGTCAACACCAAGAATATCCTGTTCATCTGTGGAGGTGCCTTCGACGGTATTGAGAAGAAAATAGCCCAGCGCCTCAACACACGTGTGGTAGGTTATGCTGCCAGCAGCGACAAGGCAAATATCGACAGAAACAACCTGTTAAAATACATCACCCCCCTCGATTTGAAGTCGTTTGGACTGATTCCGGAAATTATCGGCCGGCTCCCTATCCTCACCTACCTGGAGCCACTCGATAGAGATGCTTTGCTGCGTATTCTGGTTGAACCAAAGAACTCCATCGTCAAACAATATCAAAAACTGTTCGAAATGGATGGTGTAACGCTCACTTTCGAACAGGGTGCTTATGAATATATTGTGGACAAAGCCATTGAGTTTAGGCTAGGGGCACGCGGATTACGCTCCATCGTGGAAGCCATCATGATTGACGCCATGTTCACGTTGCCCTCGGAGGAGAAAAAGAAATTACACGTAACGCGTGATTACGCTGTACATCAGCTGGAGAATTCCGATCTGCACCATTTGCGGGTAGCTTGATTCACGCCCCGGATAAAAAACCGCCGGACAACGAAAACTGTCCGGCCTTTTTTTTGAAACGCATCTGTTCGCCTTGCTTTTTTTTAAGAATTTATTTGCAAAGATTATTAATATCAACTATCTTGGGTGTTGATTTTTCTGTCCGTTTGCAACGATCGGAGAATCTGCCAGCCGAAGAATGAATGCCTATGCATTTCATATAGTGATTTTATGCTGGAAATATAAAATACTTTTTTAATTTTGTGCCGACCTGTCGTTGACAACGTTTTTATCGCCGGGCAATTTGCTGAATGAAGGAACAAGACTATCTATATAAGGGTTTAAAGGAATATTTCGGGTTCGATACGTTTAAAGGCAATCAGGAAGCCATTATCCAAAGTATCTTATCCGGGAAGGATACTTTTGTGCTGATGCCCACCGGCGGCGGGAAATCACTCTGTTACCAGCTTCCCGCCCTGCTATCGGATGGCACGGCCATTATTATTTCACCGTTAATCGCGCTGATGAAAAATCAGGTCGATGCCATGCGCAACTATAGCGAAGAAGACGGCATTGCCCACTTTCTCAACTCCTCGCTCAATAAGCAGGAGATTGAAGAGGTAAAGAAAGATGTCCTTTCTGAAAAAACGAAGATGCTCTATGTCGCCCCCGAATCGCTCACAAAACAGGAGAACATAGAATTTCTGCGCAACATCAGGATCTCGTTTTACGCCGTTGACGAAGCTCATTGTATCTCTGAATGGGGACACGACTTCCGTCCGGAATACCGGCGAATCAGGCCCATTATCGCAGAGATATGCCCTCGACCCATCATTGCACTTACCGCGACAGCCACCCCCAAAGTACAGCACGACATACAGAAAAATCTCGGCATGAACGAGGCGATAGTATATAAATCATCCTTTAATCGCCCCAATCTCCATTACGAAGTAAGAAACAAAACCGAACAGATTGACAAGGAAATCATCAAATATATCCTCTCACAAGGGCGGAAATCCGGTATTGTCTATTGCCTGAGCCGCAAGAAAGTAGATGACTTCGCCGAAATCCTGCAAGCCAACAACATCAGGGCCCTGCCGTACCATGCCGGAATGGATGCCGTTAACCGGAGCAATAACCAGGATGCATTTTTGATGGAGAAGGCAGACGTGATTGTCGCCACTATCGCCTTCGGGATGGGGATCGACAAACCCGACGTGCGATACGTCATTCATTACGATATTCCCAAAAGCCTGGAAGGATACTACCAGGAAACAGGCCGTGCCGGCCGCGACGGAGGAGAAGGTAAATGCATCGCCTTCTATTCCGAGAAAGATCTGCAGAAACTGGAGCGTTTCATGCAGGGCAAGCCCGTTTCGGAACAGGAGATAGGCAAACAGCTGCTGCTGGAGACAGCGGCTTATGCTGAGACATCCGTATGCCGAAGGAAAGTATTGTTGCACTATTTCGGTGAGGACTACCACGAACCGAATTGTGGACACTGTGATAATTGTTTAAATCCAAAGAAAAAAGTGGAAGCGAAAGAATTACTCATTACTGTATTAGAAGCGATTATTGCTTTAAAGGAAAAACAAAAAGCCGATTATCTGGTCGATTTTCTCGTCGGAAAAGAATCCTCCGACATTGAAACATATGGGCACAACGAACTGGAAGAGTTTGGCTCGGGTGCCGACGAAGAAGCGAGCACCTGGGAAGCTCTCATTCGTCAGGCTTTACTCGACAACTACCTGAAAAAGGACATCGAGAATTACGGCATACTCAAAATCACCAAGAAAGGGAAAGAGTTCTTAAAAAATCCCGTCTCCTTCAAAATCACCAAAGACGATGAAGACGAGGACGATATGGCTGATCTGGAAAGTGAAGATTCAGACGTGATGGCATCTGCAGGAAGTGGTGGGGCTGCCGATCCCGTGCTTTATTCGATGATGAAGGATCTTCGGAAAAAACTGTCGAAAAAACTGAATGTGCCTCCCTATGTGATTTTTCAGCCCTCCTCGCTCGAGGCAATGGCTACATCCTACCCCATCACGCTCGAAGAACTACAGAATATCCCCGGTGTGGGGGCAGGGAAAGCCAAACGGTACGGAAAAGAGTTCGTGGATCTCATCAAGAAGCACGTGGACGAGAACGACATCACCCGACCCGAAGACCTGCGTGTAAAAACGGTTGCCAACAAATCGAAACTAAAGGTATCCATTGTGCAGGCCATAGACCGCAAGGTGGCACTCGACGATCTGGCCGAATCGAAAGGAATTGATTTCAACGAGATGCTTTCGGAGGTAGAAGCCATAGTCTACTCGGGAACCAAAATCAACATTGATTATTTCCTCAACGAGGTGATGGATCAGGATGTGATCCAGGATATCTACTCCTACTTCAAGGAGACCGAAACCGACGACCTGGAGAGGGCACAGGAAGAGCTATCCGACTATACCGATACCGAGATTCGGATGGTACGCATCAAGTTCTTCTCCGACATGGCAAACTAGCGTGCCAATAAGCCGACAGTTCTTATAAACTATTTTACACCGCTACCGTTATAATGGATAGGGTAAATTAATTATGCAATATTTACAAGAGATAAACAGTCCCGACGATCTGAAAAAACTCAGCATCGATCAGCTCGAAACCGTGTGTGCCGACCTGAGAGAGTTTATCATTGAACAACTCTCCAACAACCCGGGACACTTTGGCTCAAGCCTGGGTACGGTAGAACTGACGGTGGCACTGCATTATCTGTATAATACGCCGTATGACCGGATTGTGTGGGATGTGGGACATCAGGCATACAGCCACAAGATACTCACGGGACGACGCGACCGGTTTTCCACCAACCGGAAGCTGGGGGGCCTTTCGGGATTCACCAACCCCGTTGAGAGCGAATACGACACCTTCGTCGCCGGTCATGCCTCCACCTCCATCTCCGCAGCACTGGGCATGGCCGTTGCAGCCTCAATAAATAAGGAAAACGACCGACATGTGGTGGCTGTCATAGGTGACGGGGCCATGACGGGGGGACTAGCTTACGAAGGACTCAACAACGCCTGTTCGCAACCCAACAACCTGCTCATCATCCTCAACGACAACAACATGTCGATCGACAACAACGTGGGAGGCATACAGGACTATTTGGTGAAGCTGACAACCTCTTACAAATACAACCGGTTTCGAAACACTGTTTATCAAGGCTTCAAACGGCGTAACCTGATCTCGGAGAAAGACAAAAATATTGTGCTGCGATTCAACAACAGCATGAAATCGCTCCTTACCAAAGAACAAAACCTCTTTGAAGGATTCAATATCCGCTATTTTGGTCCGGTGGACGGCCACGATCTTCCAGGTCTGATTCGCATCCTTCGCAACATCAAGGACATGGAGGGACCCAAGTTGCTCCACGTCAAGACTGTGAAGGGCAAAGGATACAAACCTGCGGAAAAGTCGGCCACCATCTGGCACGCACCCGGCATTTTCAACAAGGAGACAGGAGAACGTATTCTGAAAGACAAAAACAATCAACCACAGCTTTATCAGGATGTATTCGGACATACCCTGGTGGAGATGGCAAAGAAGAACGACAAGATCGTGGGAGTCACCCCTGCCATGCCTACTGGCTGCTCCATGACCTATATGATGGAGGATTTTCCCGAGCGGGCTTTCGACGTAGGCATTGCCGAAGCCCACGCCGTAACCTTCTCTGCCGGTATGGCCAAAGAGGGATTGATACCTTTCTGCAACATTTACTCCTCGTTCATGCAGCGCGCTTATGATCAGGTGATTCATGATGTGGCGCTGCAAAAATTGAAGGTCATTCTCTGTCTCGACAGAGCCGGATTGGTCGGCCCCGACGGACCTACTCACCATGGTGTTTTCGACCTGTCTTATCTGCGGCCGATACCCAATCTGGTTATATCTGCTCCCTATAACGAACATGAGCTGCGTAACCTGATGTACACATCCGTCAACGGAAATCAGGGACCTTTTGTGATCCGTTATCCACGCGGACAGGGTGAACTCACCGATTGGCACAATGAACCTCAACTCCTCACCATCGGCAAGGGGCGTAAACTGAAAAAGGGAAAAGACATGGCGCTCCTCTCCATCGGAGCCATTGGCAACAATGCAGCAAAAGCCATTGCCGAAGCAGATAAGCTGGGCATCAGCGTAGCACATTACGACATGGTTTTTCTAAAGCCGATAGACGAAGAGTTACTCACCAAAGTAGCCAAACAATTCAAACAGATCATCACAGTCGAAAACGGTGTGATAAAAGGCGGTTTGGGGAGTGCTGTCCTCGAGTTCTTGGCAGAAAATAGCTTCCAGGATGTCTCCGTGCATCGGATAGGTATTGCTGATGAATTTGTTACCCATGGATCAATCAAAGAGCTGCAACAGATCGCCGGGATCGACGAAGAGGGCATACTCAGGCAGATTGTGAAGTTGTATCACTCTATCCGTAACGATCAAACCGGTATGGAGCCCACATCCGGCCCCGTTAATCCCATAGAACTTATACACAACCGATAAAACATAAACAACCAATTGCAACGTCGATGAAAATTTTAATTGCCGGTGCCGGAGCCGTTGGAACTCACCTTGCAAGACTGCTCGGACAGGAAGATCACGAAATCACACTCATGGATGCCGACAAGGAGCGGCTTGCCCTTGTGCGCGACAATACCGATGTCCTTACCAATATCGGGAACTGTACTTCACTGAAGGATCTCACTGAGGCAGGTGTTGCCAACGCCGATCTCTACATCGGCGTAACACCGGAAGAGTCCAAGAACATTACATCCTGCATGCTCGCAGCAAACCTGGGAGCAAAAAAAACCCTTGCCCGTATCGACAACTACGAGTATCTGTTGCCCAAAAACACCGAGTTCTTTGAGAAACTGGGCATCCACTCCATGATCTATCCTGAGCTGAGTGCCGCCCGCGAGATAGCGATGGCGCTAAGGACTCCCTGGACCCGCTTTTGGTGGGAGTTGTGCAATGGAACGGTGATCCTCGTCGGCGCCAAAGTGAGAGAAAACGCCCCCATCGTCAATAAATATTTGCACGAGTTATTGCAGGAGAGCAAACAATTTCACCTTGTAGCCATCAAAAGAGGCACCCACACACTGATTCCCAAAGGAAGCGATCAAATCCTGTCGAACGACATCCTCTACTTCACCACATTGCGCAAGCATGTACATATCCTGCCGGATATTCTGGGAAAGAAGTCGTTTGAGACAAAAAGAATCATCTTCATGGGAGGAAGCCGCATTACGATGCGTACCATCCAGCAGCTTCCACAAAATATCAACATAAAGATCATTGAACAGGACAGGGAGCGTGCAGAGAGGCTGGTAGAGATTGCTCCGCCCAATGTGACAGTCTTTGTGGAAGACGGACGAAATGTAGAGTTTCTGCTACGTGAAGGCATTGCGGAAGCCGACGCATTTCTTGCGCTTACCGACAATTCCGAGGCCAATATACTGGGATGCATGATGGCCAAACAGTACGGTGTAAAGAAAACGGTGGCCGAAGTGGAGAATATCGACTATATCTCGATGGCAGAGCGATTCGATATAGGTACGGTCATCAACAAAAAACTTATTTCGGCCAGTAAAATATACGAACTGCTGTTGAAGGCAGACGCATCCAACATCAAGAGCCTTACCTTTGCCGATGCTAACGTGGGAGAGGTAATTGCCAAACCCAATTCGCGGGTCACCAAGAAACTGATTAAAAACCTGGACCTACCATCCGACATTACGTTTGGAGCACTCATCAGAAACGGAGAGCCTATGCTCATTGACGGAGATACACTGATCGAACCTTACGATCAGGTAGTGGTCTTCTTCCTGAACAAGTCGCTGAAAAGTATCGAAAGACTTTTCAACTGACGGTGAAGTACAGTTAGAGGATTCATACACAATAAAGCATGCGGAAATTTAACTATCGGATCGTACTGAGTAGCATCGGGATTCTTTTGATGCTTGAGGCTGTCTTTATGTTATTTTCTGCATTGGTTGGAGAATATTTTCGCGAAAGTGCGGTGCTGAGCATCTATCTATCCAGCATCATCACTTTTACATCAGGGACATTGATCCTATTTCTGGGCAAGAGAAGAAAATCAGAACCCCGGCAGATATCCAAGCGGGAGGTATACCTGACCGTCACCATGGCGTGGCTGATGATGGCACTCTTTGGCACACTTCCCTTTATGCTCAGCGGTGCCATACCTTCGTTCACCAATGCCTTTTTCGAGACCATGTGCGGCTTCACCACAACAGGTAGCTCCACGTTGCTCAACATTGAAGCTTTTCCGAAGTCGCTCCATTTTTGGCGAAGCTTTACACAGTGGATCGGCGGCATCGGCATCATCATCTTCGTGATGTCTTTTGTACCCATGTTTGGGGATAACTCCGGACAATTCTTCGATGCGGAGATCACGGGCATTTCCGAGGATCTGATGCGCCCCCGTGTGAATGTGATCACAAAAAATATGGCAATGACCTATTTCGGATTGACCATTGTGGGGTTTTTCTTTCTCTGGGCCGGCCCGATGGATGCATTTGATGCCGCCTGTCATACTCTTTCGGCAATTTCTACGGGTGGCTTTTCCACCAAACAGGCCAGCATCGCTTATTTTAATTCCCCCTATACCGAATATGTGATCACGATACTCATGTTTTTGGGGGGGACAAACTTCATGCTTATTTACACCTTTTTCGCTCGTTTAAGCATTCAGATCTTCCGGGAAGAAGAGTTCAGATGGTACCTCTCTCTCATCTTCCTCTTTACAGCAATCATCACCCTCCTCCTTCTTACCACAGGAGAGATGAGCGGTTTTGAACAAACTTTTCGTACCGCCCTGTTTCAGGTTGTGGCTGCCATCACTACGACAGGATTTGCCACGGTGGACTATCAACTGTGGGGACATGTTTACTGGCTCTTGTTTCTGGCAATGATTCTCTTCTGCGGCTGCGAGGGATCTACTTCGGGCGGAATGAAGTTATCCCGGCTGGTAGTATTATCCAAGAACACCCTTCTGGTTTTCAAAAAGCAGGTTCATCCCGACGCACTCTACCGGGTGAAAATGAACGGAAAAGTGATTAGCAGCAACAGCTCTTCCAAGATACTGGCATTTGTATTTCTTTATCTCTCCCTGGCAGCCTTCAGTGCTCTGATACTGAGCTTCACCGGCATGACCTTCGATGAATCCATCGGTGTTTCCATCTCTTCCATCAGCAGCTACGGCTTCGGCCTGGGCTCATACGGCCCCAGTGGCACCTATGAGTCGGCTTCGGTCTTTGCGAAATATTACCTCTGCTTCCTCATGCTGGTGGGCCGTCTGGAGGTATTCACCGTTCTCTCTCTCTTTGTCCCTAGTTTCTGGAAAAGATAAACCAGAAGTTACTCGTCAAGCATCTGCGTCAGTTGCGAAAAAAAATGGTGTCGTCGATCGCATCGATGGTGATCGGCTTCAATTTATCGACTGTACCTGCGAGCAGATCTTTCGACAGCTGGTTAAGCACCCTGTTTTGAATCACCCTTTTCACGGGGCGTGCCCCAAACTCAGGATCAAATCCGGCCTCTGAAATACTTTTCAACGCCTCCTCTGTATATTGAAGGTCGATGCCATTTTCTGCAAGCATTTTCCGTATCCCTCCAAGCTGGAGACGGACGATCTGTTCAATCTCCGACTCTTTCAGTGGAGAAAACATGATGATGTCGTCGATCCGGTTCAGAAACTCCGGTCGGATTGTTTTTTTTAACATATCCATGATCAGGTTCTTCGTCTTCTCAATGATTTCCTCCCTATTTGTCGGCGTAATTTTCTCAAAGTTTTCCCGGATCATGTTCGATCCCATGTTTGAAGTCATGATGATGATGGTGTTCTTGAAATTCACCACCCTACCCTTATTATCGGTGAGACGCCCGTCGTCCAGTACCTGCAGCAGGATGTTGAATACATCGGGATGTGCTTTCTCAATCTCGTCGAACAATACCACCGAGTAAGGCTTGCGTCGTATGGCTTCGGTAAGCTGTCCCCCCTCGTCGTACCCCACGTATCCGGGAGGAGCTCCGATCAGTCGTGTAGCGCTGAATTTTTCCTGATACTCGCTCATATCAATGCGGGTCATCATCTCCTCATCATCGAACAGATACTCGGCCAGAGCCTTTGCCAACTCGGTCTTGCCCACACCTGTCGTTCCAAGAAAAATAAACGAACCAATCGGTCGCTTCGGGTCGCTCAAGCCGGCGCGGCTGCGACGCACGGCATCTGCAACAGCCGTAATGGCTTCGTGCTGACCGACAACTCGTTTGTGCAGCTCATCTTCCAGGTGAAGCAGCTTATCACGTTCACTTTGCAGCATCCTGCTCACGGGAATGCCTGTCCAGCGCGACACCACGTCGGCAATATCCTCCGCGTCTACCTCTTCCTTGATCATGGCACGTGCCCCCTGCCGCACATGCAACTCCTTCTGCAGTGCCTCAATGGTGTTTTCCTTCTCTTTAATCTTGCCGTAACGCAGTTCGGCCACTTTGCCGTAATCGCCCTCACGCTCTGCCCGTTCTGCCTCAAACCGGGCATCCTCTATCTCAATTTTATTCTGCTGGATCCTGTTGATCAGCTCCTTCTCCGACTGCCACTTGGCCTTGTAATCTGCCTCCTCTGCCTTCAAATCTTCTATCTGCCTGGTCAGCAAAGCCTCCTTCGGTTGGTCGTTCTCGCGCTTTATCGCCTCACGTTCAATCTCCAGCTGCTTCACGCGTCGCATGATCTCATCCAGCTCCTCGGGGACCGAGTCGACCTCCATACGGAGCTTAGCTGCCGCCTCATCCATCAGGTCGATCGCCTTGTCGGGCAGAAACCGGTCGGTAATATAACGATGAGACAATTGTACCGCTGCAATGATTGCCTCATCCTTGATGCGCACCTTGTGGTGGTTTTCGTACCGCTCTTTCAGTCCCCGGAGAATGGAGATGCTGTCCGACTCACTCGGCTCATCCACCATCACCATCTGGAAACGGCGCTCCAGCGCTTTGTCCTTTTCAAAATACTTCTGATACTCATCGAGCGTAGTCGCCCCGATAGCACGGAGCTCACCTCTTGCCAGCGCAGGCTTCAGGATGTTGGCCGCATCCATGGCCCCCTCGCTCTTGCCGGCACCCACCAACGTATGAATTTCATCAATGAAGAGAATGATCTCCCCTTCCGCCTTCACCACCTCGTTTACGACCGACTTAAGCCGTTCCTCAAACTCCCCCTTGTATTTGGCACCCGCAATGAGCGCTCCCATATCGAGAGAGTAGAGTTGCTTGCTGCGAAGGTTCTCCGGAACGTCGCCCCGCACAATACGGTGTGCCAGCCCCTCTGCAATGGCCGTCTTCCCCGTACCCGGTTCGCCAATCAGGATTGGATTGTTCTTTGTGCGCCGGCTAAGGATCTGCAGCACCCGTCGTATTTCCTCATCGCGGCCAATCACGGGGTCGAGTTTGCCGCTTCGGGCCCTTTCAATCAGGTTTACCGCATACTTGCCCAATGCCTGGTAAGTCTCCTCGGCCGACTGGCTGGTAACCTTCTCTCCTTTGCGTAGTTCCTGCACTGCTTTCTGCAACTCACCCGGGGTAATGCCTGCATCCCGCATCATCCGGGAAGCATTGTTGTTCTCCTGCACCATTGCCAGAAGCAGATGTTCAATGGCGACAAACTGGTCACCCATTTTACTGGTGATGTCGGTAGCCTTCTGAAATACCGCATTGGTCTCACGGCTCAGCATGGGGTCGCCTCCCGATACTTTCGGATAGGACTCAATCTCGCTGTCGACAACCCTCTCCAGATTCTGTGCATTCACGCCCAGCTTCTGAAACAGAAAACTGGTCACATTTTCACCTACCCGCATCACCCCTTTTAACAAGTGTACCGGTTCAATCATCTGTTGATTGTTTCCCTGCGCTACCTCGATGGCTTTCTGTACCGATTCCTGCGCCTTTATTGTAAAATTGTTGAAGTTCATATCGTATATTTTTTTCTTAACCCTTATTGAAATTTCAACCCTTCCCGTTATATATCCTTCTATAGGAAGAACTACGGACAGGCCAAACTCTGAACACAACCTTCTTCGCTCTTTTCCCAGGTCACATCCAAACATCATATCCACAGTCAGATAAGGTCAAAATCTTTGCCAAATGGAAAAATGCGACTTTTTGTCATGTCTACTGCTTATTTTCCTCCCAGGAGGCTGACCTATGACGACAGAACAGATCGTTAGACCAAACTGTTTTTTTGTATATTTGTACTTTAGAAATTCCGAAATATGACAGAAGAAAAATTTTACACCCTCCGGGAAGAAAGAGCTAATTATCTGACACATGGTTTTGGCTTTTTGATGAGCACAGTTGGGACAATGCTGCTGCTAAGCCGGGCTATGACGGCGGGTGACAACCGAGCTCTACTTGGATATGCCCTTTTTGGTTTCGGGATGATCACCTGTATGGGCACCTCCACGGCCTACCATTATGTGCAGGAGTCTCAACGGAAGGCAAAGTTACGCCACCTCGACCACGCAAGCATCTACCTCCTCATTGCAGCCAGCTACTCCCCTTTCACCCTGATTCTGCTGCGTGATGAACCTTTCTGGGGTTGGTTCATTTTTGCACTTGTCTGGTTGATAGCCCTCGCAGGCATCATCATCAGTTTTCGCCCTTTAAAACGAAACAGTCATCTGAAGACCGCTTCCTACGTGCTGATGGGGTTGATCGTACTCATCGCTTTTAAGCCGTTGACCGAGATTGCAAGGGCGAAGGATGTCATCGATGTGGTAATCTGGCTTATTGCCGGTGGAGTCTTCTACATTGTCGGGGCTGTGATCTATGCCTCAGCCAAACGAGAGTTTGTACACGCTCTTTTTCATCTTTTTGTACTTCTTGGGCTAGCGAGTCATATCTATGCGGCATATCTGATCCCGCTTTAAAACACTCTCCGGTTACCTTTTCAAACACACCATAAAAAACGACCCGCCATATTGGCGGATCGTCCTTTGTCTTTTCACCGGATATGGTGAGTTTGGCCATAAGTGACTGCGGATGTTTAATGTTGAATATTCGGTGATTCCAATCCGTATCCTTTCCGTTTGTCCTCTGCTTTCAACAGAAAGGCAAATATCAGTGCCAGTACACCGAAGCTGGTAAAGATCAGCATCGGGAGAGTATAATCATACGTATTCACGGTCAGTCCGTTGCGCACCGTCTGTCCCGTCACGCAGAACTTCTCGAGTACCCATCCAATGAGAAGGGGTACCCCCATCAATCCCCAGTTTTGTACCCAGAAGATCAGAGAGTAAGCGGTACCCAATCGTTTTTCCGGCACGATCTTGGGCACCGAGGGCCACATGGCCGAAGGCACCAGTGAGAAGGCAATACCCAGGAACACGACCAGTACCATTGCAAAAATCCAGCTGTGAAAAACCGGCACGGAGAAGAGCGCATGCACCACAATCAACAGGATGGCCCCAATGATCATGATGGTTGCCCCTTTTCCTTTTTTGTCGTAGATACCTCCAAAGAGGGGTGTCAGCAGAATATTTCCAAACGGCAACAACATGGGTATCAATCCGGCGAGATCTTCTTTTACACCGAATTTATTCACCATCAGGTCGGTAGCATATTTCAGAAAGGGAAACACAGCCGAATAGAAAAGTACACAGAGAATGGCGATATACCACCAACCTCTGTTTCCCAGGATCTTGCCAATATCCGATATTTTGAATTCATCGTCCGGGCTTGTCTCCTCGGCCGCCCCGGCAGCTTCTGAAGTATCCAGTTTCTTGTCCATCACCACATACACAAAGAACGCGATCAAACCGATACACAGTCCAATCAGAGCGATCAACAACGGACGGGACACATCGATCACTCCTGTTGCTTTGGCTATCGGAACAGAGAAGCCCAGCGCCAGGGCAGTACCTATCCTGGCCATAGCTACCTGCATTCCCATGGCTGTAGCAAGCTCCTTCCCTTTGAACCATTTCACGATGATCTTTGAAACGGTAATGCCGGCCACTTCCACGCCCACGGCAAAGATGGCGAAGCCGATACTTGCCCAGAGCACCTGTACATCCAAACCAAAAAGGGTCTGTCCCCGAAGGGCCGTGTTGGATACAGCCCAATACTTTAGTGCAGATCCCAGCACCATTACAGCGGCTGCTCCCACGCCCGTAATGCGAACACCCAACTTATCGAGGATGATCCCGCCAAAAATCAGCATCAGCAGAAAGACATTGAACCAGCCATAGGAACTGGTGAAGGTGCCATACTCTGACCGGGACCAGCCAAGCTGTCCCTCCAGTAATCCGGCCAACGGGGCCATGATATCGGTTAAAAAATATCCGCACATCATTGTAAACGAAACAATGAACAGTGCAGACCAACGCGCCGCTGGAGAGTCTCTCAGCGTTTTCCTTATTGCTTCTGTCATTTTAAGATATTTAACTATAGTTGATTCTTCTTGAACGTGCAAAGATAATCAATCTGCTCAATTAAATGGGAAAAATGCATTAAATCGGATATCAAAGTGCATCTACCTGAAGTCTGTTCAGAAATGTCACTGTCTTACGTATCTCCTTATACATCACAACATCCTCATCAACGAACGGGACCTCTTTCCGATACTCCTTCGCCACTTTTTCAATCAGCGGCGATGAACGCAAAGGGCGGCGAAACTCAAGTGCCTGCACGCCGTTCATCAGCTCAATGGAGAGAATGATGTCAAGATTGTCCATCACCTTGATCAGCTTGATGGCCGAAGTGGCGCCCATGCTCACATGATCTTCCTGTCCGTTGGAGGAGACAATGGAGTCGGTGCTGGCAGCATAGCAGTACATCTTATTCTGGCTCACCACCGATGCCGCCACGTACTGGGGGATCATAAAGCCCGAGTTCAAACCGGGATTGGCCACCAGGAATTCCGGCAAGCCGCGTTTACCGAGGATCAGCTGTGCCGTACGCCGCTCGGAGATGTTGCCCAACTCCGCAAGGGCAATGGCCAGAAAATCGAAGGCAATGGCCAGAGGCTGTCCGTGGAAGTTACCCCCGGAGATGATCGTGTCATCGTCGGGAAAAATGGTGGGATTATCGGTGACCGAGTTAATCTCCGTTACCACCACCTGCCGTACATAGTCGATGGCATCTTTGGTGGCACCATGTACCTGCGGCACACAACGGAAAGAATAGGGATCCTGAAGGTGTTGTTTCTCGCGGCCAACAAGTTCGCTGCCTTCCAGAAACCTGCGAATGTTTTGGCTGGTCGCCAGCTGTCCCGGATGGGGTCTGATCTGGTGTAGCCGCTGGTCGAACGGTTCAATATGGCCGTCGTAGGCATCGAGCGAAAGTGCAGCGATCAGGTCTGCCCGCAGGGAGAGACGCTGTGCCTTCATGATGGCATACACACCGTGAGCCGACATGAACTGGGTGCCGTTGAGCAGTGCCAATCCCTCTTTGCTTCTCAGAGTGACCGGTTTCCATCCAAACTCATCCAGCACTCCCCCGATATCCCGTTTCTGTCCTTTATAAAAAACATCCCCCACCCCAATCAGCGGCAGGAAAAGGTTGGCCAAGGGTGCCAGGTCGCCCGACGCACCCAATGACCCCTTATCGTAAACAATGGGCAGAATATCGTTGTTAAACAAGTCGAGCATCCTTTGAACAGTCGCCACCTGCACTCCGCTATAGCCCAGGGCGAGGGCATGTGCCTTTAGCAGGAACATAAGCTTCACAATGAGTGGCGCCACCTCCTCGCCTACGCTACAGGCGTGCGACTTCACCAGGTTCTCCTGCAAGGTACTCAGATCTTCGTTGGAGACAGTTCGTTCACAAAGCGATCCAAAGCCGGTAGTGATACCGTAGATCGGCTCCTGCTGTCTTTCCATCCTCCGGTCCAGGTAGTCGCGGCATTTCTGTATCCTCTCTCTGGCTTCGGGAGAGAGTTCCACTTTTATATTATCGTTGATGATCCATTCCAGGTCAGCGATCGTCAACTTCTTCTGACCGATATAGTATATGTTTTTCATTTAGAGTACCGTTTTCACCCATTGGATTGATTGCTTCTCTTTGTCGAGGGTTTTCTTCTCCATCGCGTCGCATGTTGCTTTCATTTCGGCGACAAATGCAATGTCACGGATACCTCCCAGATTGGTACGCACATTGAGCAACGCCCCCATGATGGCGGTGCGGCACATCATCAGGCCAACCAGTCCGTCTGTCACTGCGTTTCTGTTTCCTTTCTCCAACGTTTCCATCATTGTATCGAGCAGACTGTACGCGCGCTCAGCCACCTCCATGGGTACAAGGGTAGCAATTTTAGTAGCTTTTTCAATTTTTTCGTTGCGTGTAATCATCTCTGCTTCCGTTTCTTTTGGCAACCGGTAGGCATCCATTACCAAGAGATAGGCACCGGCGTCACGGTCGATATCTTCCAAAAAGTGGCTCCGCCGAACCGACATCTCCGCTGCAATCATCCGCATGCGTTCCTCCACGTCGGCATATTTTTTCTTTCCGATGGTCAGGTTGGCCATCATCTCTATCAGTGCTGTGGCAATGGCGGCACTGAGTGCGGCACTGCTTCCGCCGCCTGGTACCGCTTCGTTCGCGGCTGTCATTTCGAGAAATTGCTTCAGCGTCAGATCTTTTAGTTTCATCAGAATATTTTTTTAGTTGTCGGTTCTCATCCCTTATTAATTATCGCCGATTTCTGTTTCTTGATCATGTGGCATGCAAGTTGTGTCTTTTCAAACCACAATTTTCCCATTTTTAATTACACGCTCCACGGTATTCATTCCCACATGGTAGGGAAGAAACTTATAAGAAGGAAACTGCAACAGCACCAGATCGCCCTGCTTGCCAATATCGATACTCCCAATACGATCGGCGCGCCCAATGGCTGCCGCGCCGTTAATGGTAAACGCATTCACCGCCTCCTCCGGCGTCAGTTTCATGTAAATACATGCCAGAGCAAACAACAATGGTACAGAAGCACTGAAAGAGCTTCCCGGATTAAAATCAGTGGCCAGTGCCACAATGCATCCCGCATCAATCATATTGCGGGCAGGGGCGTACTTCTCCCGCAGTGAAAAAGCTGTCAGCGGCAACAAGGTAGCCACCACGCCTGCTTCCGCCAGGGCGTAAATATCCTCGACGGAGACATGCAACAGGTGGTCCGCCGAAAGGCATCGCAACTCGGCAGCCAGTCCGGCCCCGCCGAGGGATACAATCTCATCGGCATGTATTTTCAACTTAAGTCCCTGTTCACTGGCAGCTTTCAGATATCTGCGCGATTGTTCAAGGGTAAAAACCCCCTCTTCACAGAAGATATCAACTGCTTCGGCTAATTTTTCTTTTGCCACCAGCGGAAACATCTCATCAATCTGAAAATCAATAAAAGCATCCTCCCTTCCCCTCCACTCCTCGGAGATGGCATGTGCCCCCATGTAGGTGGAAACGACGTCCACCGGATGCGTATTATTTAGATGCCGCATTACCCGCAGCTGCTTTCGTTCGGTTTCTTTGTCCAGTCCGTACCCGCTTTTTCCCTCCACGGTGGTGATCCCCAGCCGAAGCATCGCGTCGAGGCGTTGGCTGCCCGATGCAATCAACTCCTCTTCTGTCGCAGCACGGGTAGCTTTGGCCGTGTTCACAATGCCTCCGCCCCGCATCATTATTTCCATATAGCTATCGCCGCGCATCCGCCAGGAGAACTCCTCCTCCCGGTAACCGCCAAAGACAAAATGGGTATGAGGATCCACAAAGCCCGGCAACAATGCTTTTCCGGTGGCATCAAGGATCATATAAGCCTGTTCATTCACCGGGACAGGCTCGTCCGGTTTCAGGATATGTGAAATAAGGCCATCCGTAACGATGACCGTTCCCTTTTCAATCACCTGCAGATGGGACATCTCTTTTCCCCGCTTACCGCCGAAGCCGCTGCAGGTAACCACCTGTGCCGCATTTTTGATGATCAGATTGCTCATATTTTTATTCTATGTCCATGGAGAACCGTTGGTTATTCCATTAGGTTAGCTTCAAGCACCTGACTCATAGAAAAGTTCTCCAGCCCCAGGTAGTAGGCCGCTGCATCCATCAGTGCCTCCATCGGCACCAGCCCGATCACTTCCCCACCCACGACGGGCACGCCGTATCGTTGTGCCTCCATGCGTACCATCTCGTGGGCACGGTAAATAGCTGTTTTGGTATAATCGGTCAGGTTCATCGACACCTGGGTGATACCGCGTGCATGCAACGCCACACCCATTGCTTTGCAGTAATGTAGCCCACCGCCGATATGACGTACTTTTCTGCTGATTGCCTCGGCAATTTCAATATTATCGGTACCCAGGTTCACGTTGTAGGCCACCAGCGGCATGCGTGCACCTATCGCCACTGCTCCGGCCGTGGGATGCGGCTCCGCAGGACCAAAGTCTGCCTGCCACTCCGGCAACTGCATCTTCTTTCCGAGCCCTTCAAACTCCCCTTTGCGTACCGATGCCAGGTTTTCGCGATGCGGTGCTGAGGCCGATTTTTCATAAAGGAACACCGGCAAGTGATATTTTTCCCCCACGGTTTGTGCCACCTCTTTTGAGAGCGTGATCGCCTCCGCCATCGTCACATTCCGAATGGGAATAAAAGGCACCACATCCGCTGCCCCCATGCGGGGGTGTTGTCCACGGTGTTGTGTGAGGTCAATCAGTTCCACCGCCCTGCCAATCGCATCGATCACCGCGTTCTTCAACGCTCCGGGCTCACCCACCACGGTGATCACCGAGCGATTGTGATCCGCATCGCTGCTGTAGTCCAGGAGCTTCACACCCTCTTTGCCACGGAAGGCGTCAGCTATTTTCTCAATTTTCACCTTGTCACGTCCTTCGCTGAAGTTGGGGACACATTCCATAATTTTGTTCATAACACCTCTTCCGTTTCCTTTTACAAGGGTTTTATTTTCAGTTTAATTGTTGTTCGGATCATCTGTTGTTCGTTACAAATATAGCGATAATCAACCGATTATTATATTTTTCAGGAAAGGATGTTTTTCAGTAGCATGTCGTCCACCAGAAAAGGTTCGGTAATGTGATATCCCCCGGGATATGTTTTGTTGAACTCCCTTGTTACCGCCATGGCATTTTCGTTGCAGGCCCAGGCGCGTCGGGCTACGCCGCCCATCACATCCCAGATCATGGCCGAGCGGAGAATCTCATCCACCCGCCGGCTGCCATCACACACCATGCCAAAGCCACCGTTGACTGCTTTGCCGATCCCCACTCCACCACCATTATGAAGTGCAACCAGGCTCATACCACGCGCTGCATTGCCGGCAAAGCACTGCACCGCCATGTCGGCCATCACGTTGCTGCCATCCTTTATGTTGGCTGTCTCGCGGAAGGGAGAGTCGGTTCCGCTCACATCGTGGTGATCGCGCCCCAACATTACCGGCCCAATCTCTCCGTTACGCACCATCTCGTTAAAGCGCAGCGCAATCTTCAGTCGTCCCTCCGCATCCTGGTAAAGGATGCGGGCCTGTGTGCCGACCACCAGGTTGTGCCTCTCCGCATCGCGAATCCATATCCAGTTATCGCGATCCTGCCCCCGTCGGTTCGGGTCAATGCAGGCCATGGCGGCCTTATCGGTTTTAATCAGATCCTCGTGTTTGCCGCTCAGGCACACCCACCGGAAAGGGCCATAGCCATAGTCAAACAACTCCGGTCCCATGATATCCTCCACATAAGAAGGCCAAATAAACCCCTCCTTTTCATCAACGCCATTGCGCGATATCTCTTTCACACCGGCATCGTATACAGCTTTCAAAAAGGAGTTTCCGTAATCAAAAAAGTACGTGCCACGGGCTATGAGTTTTTTAATCACTTCGTAATGACGTCGCAATGATTTGTTCACAAGTATGCCAAAAGTATCCCGATCCTCGTGCAGCAGGCGCGTACGTTCCTCAAAGGTGATGCCGGCGGGACAATAACCACCCGTGTAAGGTTCGTGGCAAGAGGTCTGGTCACTCAGCAAGTCTATACGAATCTTTTTATTCTCAGCATACTCCAGGAGCTCCACAATATTTCCGTGATAAGCCACCGAGAGCGGCTCCTTACGCTCCAGCGACTCCCCGGCCCAGTCGAAAGCCGTCTGCATATTTGTCGTGACGCGCTGCACCCATCCCTGTTGCCGGCGTGTTTCTATGCGTGAGTAATCCACCTCCGCAATCACGGATACCGCACCGGCAATGTAGGCAGCCTTGGGCTGTGCGCCACTCATGCCCCCCAGTCCGGAAGAGACAAAGAGATATCCTCTCAGGTCTTCGTGGTTTGGAATACCCAGCTTCAACCGGCCTGCATTCAACAGTGTATTGAAAGTGCCATGCACAATGCCCTGGGGACCGATATACATCCATCCTCCTGCCGTCATCTGTCCGTAATTGGCTACCCCCATCTGCGCGGCAATCTCCCAGTCGGCCTGATTGTCGAACATGCCCACCATCATCGAGTTGGTGATGATCACCCGCGGTGCATCGGGGCTGGATTTAAATAACCCCAGCGGATGGCCGCTCTCCACCACCAGCGTCTGATCTTGTCTCATCAGCTCCAAATATTTTTTAATCAGCCGGTACTGCATCCAGTTCTGGCACACCTGCCCAGTCTCACCGTATGTAACCAGCTCATAGGGGTAGAGAGCGATGTCGAAGGAAAGGTTGTTATCGATCATCGCCTGAAATGCTTTCCCTTCCAGACAGTTTCCATTATACTGATCGACAGGCTGCGCCCGCAAGTCACCTCCGGGGCGAAAGCGGTAGCCGTATATCCTTCCACGTGTTTTCAGCTCATTCAGGAACTCGGGTGCCACCCGACTGTGCAACTCAGTGGGAATGTATCGTAACGCATTCTTCAAAGCAATATAAGTCTGCGACTTGGTGAGTCGGTAGCCTCGATCCGGTGCACGCCGGATACCCTCCCGAAATGGGAGATACGGAGGTAGCTGGTGGTCTAAGGTCATCTGCATACACATACATATTAATAACCGGTTCGGAAGTCAGCGTGGCAACCTGCTCCATATGGCCGGTATAATGAGTAAATATGGCAATTCCGGTATTTCGAAGAAACGGTTAACAAAAATAGCGAATTTTGCGAATAATTGCCTGCTATGCAGCGATAAGTTCGTTTATTTTATCAATCAGCGCTTGCCGCGTTATGCCTGAGCAATCAGGTATAACGCGGCAAGCGTGGCCATGGAGGAAGGGGATTCCCGGTGTAAGCTCATCAAAAGTATAACTGAATCCCTATTGTTCCCTGATTGGCCTGCGGTCCTTTGTTATTCAGAAAAAGTGTAAAAGGACTGTAGGACAGGAAAAAGCCGACATCACCAATTCCCGCCTGCATCAAAAGATCGAACGCTAAGGGACGGATATTCAACTCCCCGGGTTGTTTTACTTTTCGTTCTTTTCCATTCTCTTTCAGCCATATTTTTGAGGATGAGGCTGTTTTGATCTTACCCACAACTCCTGCGTTCAGGAAGATGGTTTCTCCGCATCCAACAGGAAAATTCACCTCCAGCAGCAAAGGAAAGGTGAGGCAGGTAAAGTGCAACCGCGATTTATGCAAAACTTCGTCGGAAGTGCTGATTACCGTTTTATAATCCATTACTTCCATGTACTTATTGTTCTGAAGATGCAGAGAATTAAATTGAATACCGAACCCCGTCACCAGCGAGAACCCGTTATTACCCAAACGCCAGTGGTTGTCAAAAAAGTTCAGATTATATTGCAACGACCGGCTCAGATTCAAGGCAGATGCTATCTCTCCGTCAAAATCAAATCCATTGGGCAGATTTGAAAAGCCGATGCCGAACCCGGCCCAATGCGAAGCCGCTACTTTGCGTTTTTCCTTCGGTTTAAAAATATCGGGGACGAATATGTCAAACCTGTTTTCATAACGACGCTCAACACTTTTGTTGTCCGTGAAAATTCCCTCATAAATTTTATTACTCCTGATCGTATCACCCGCTTCATTGCACCGATAGACAGAGACATTGATTTCGTCGGGTTGTTCCCGTATGACTACCATCCGGTTCTGATAATGAAAGGTGGTATCGGCTGGAAAGAAAGAGGAAGCGTTCACATAGCCCAGGCTGGCCAGAAAGACAAGAATTGCAAAAAATGTTTTCATTGATGATATGTTTAATTTGTGTAATTACGTGATGATTTTGCTCCCCGAGGGCGCTTATTCTCGCAGAAACAGTTTGTTGATTAACTCCTCCGATTTGAGATCACCTTCCATATATATCAGCGTGGCCTGCTGATCTTCCCCAATTTTAAAGAGTATATACCGGTTTATTTTTTTCCCTTCATCGGGAAGTTGATAGTAACCTGAGCGTATGACTCCGTTACGGATTACCTCCTTGATCTTCCGGGCCTGTCTTTTATCATGATCCAGGCACTGTTGAATATCGTCAGATACAGGAGCAGCATATTTCAGTGTGATGCTGCGATATGAGCTAAGTCGGTAATCCCGGATTGCCTCTCCCGACAGGAGAACCATGGTGCTTCCCTTCAGCTTTCCATATTTCTCGAAGATGTTGTTTATTTGCAGATCCTGTCCAGAAACAGAAACCACGAAAAGGGACATCGCACAGCAGAGAATAAGTGTTCGTACTCGTTTCATATCTTATGGTTTTACTCCAGCACAAAGCGAAGTTGCTCTTCCAGCAAATCTTCTTCTGATTTCACTTTTTCGAACGATTTTTTGGCGTATGACCGCACAACGTGAATTTGGGTAATCTTTTCCCCGTTTATCCAAACACTATTTTCATCAGTCAATGAATAATCATTTCTCATGTTACGGTTCAGGAAAATCACTCCCAACAGCAGAGAGGCAGCCAGGGATGCAATTTTCAGTATACGAATACTCCGGCTTTTGTTTTTGTGGACTACCACGGGATCCTCTCTCAAAGCACGCAAAAATTCATTCACGCTTGCTTCCTCCGCAAAATAGGTAAAAAGAGGACGGACCTCCGATTGTTCGTCCGAAGCATCCAAGTCACAGAAATACCTGCGCAGAAGCATCTCCTCTTCCCGGGTTGTCTCCCCCCGGAAGTATTTTTCGTGCATTTTTTTTATCTCGTTCATAAAGCTTCCTGTTTTATTTCTCTCAGCCGTAAATATTCGGCCGTTTCACTCTTCTTACGGCACATCAGGTACTGTTCACGTAATCTTCGCCTGGCCCTGGAAAGATTATTGCGTACAGCCTCGGCGGCGATGCCCGTTATTTCAACAATCTCTTCCGTTTCATAACCGTCAATTTCTTTCATTCGAAGAATTTGCCTTTGCAAAGGAGGCAACAAAGAGATAATCCGGTGAATAAGGGCATGTTCCTCTTTTATTTCCATCAGCTTATCCGGGAGATATGCTTCCTCTTCAGTATGCATGAGTTCTGCCTCCGTTCCTTCGGGACGCCTTTTCCTGATTTTGTCAACACTCAAATTTCTGGTCATTGTCACGCAGTACGCTTCCAGGTTATCCGGATCACCGCATGTGCGACACCGGTGCCAGAGCTTCAGGCACACCTCCTGCACCACATCTTCCGCATCTTCACTGTTTCGTGTAATACGATTTGCGAGAATGAGAAGTACAGGTCGCAAGTCTATAACGGCTCTTTTGTATTCAGCAATGTCCATTTCTACATTATACGACGCAAAAAAAAGAAAAACGTATCATCGCAAAACAATTTTTTATGCGATTGCCAACCGGATTATTCAGGGATGGGACACAGGCTTACCCGGGGTTTCGTTTTTTCTTAGGATAAACAGAACCATCATCGCAGTAGCAATTAACGACATAATCGAGCCAAAATAAAAAGGCGCACTCGAGTTAACGTGATCGTACAGGAGGCCTGCAATTAAACTGGCCGGAAGCAGTGTAATGCCCAAAACAGCGTGATAAATTCCGTATCCGGTACCTTTTAGCTCTTTGCTAGTCAAATCGGAAATAAAGGATTTTTGACTTACATCGGTCAACGCGCTGTACATCCCGTACAATATAAAAAGGCCGATAAAAATAAAAATATTGTTGAATCTGCCGAAAAGAAAATAGACAATTGAATAAATAAGGAACCCGGCTGCAATTAGTTTTTCACGACCGATCCGGTCGGATAATTTACCGACAGGAATGGCTGTCAACACCGAAATGGCGTTGAAAATCATATACAAAAACGGAATAAAAGCCTCTTTTATCCCCGTCTCGCTGGTTTTGATGATCAGCAAGGCATCGGAAGAATTTCCCAACGAAAAGACAAATATGATGAAAAGGAACTGATGATATCGCCGGGGAAGTTGTTTAAAAGAGACTTTCTCAGCAGCCTTTATTCTGGTATTATTAACTTCTTTGATGCCAAAAATTATAGATAACACACCGAATACCGCTGGAATGGTCGCCCATAAAAACAAGTTGGAATAATTCAAAGGTACAAAATAAAGAATGAGGGCCGCTACTAACGGGCCGACAACGGCACCGCTGTTATCCATCGCCTTTTGAAATCCGAAACTTCTACCAACTTCATTTTTAGGAATGGAATTGCTTATCAGGCTGTCGCGCGGTGCTGCCCGAAGCCCCTTCCCCACCCGTTCTGTAAAACGGATAAGAAGCGCTTGAACAGGTCTTGTGACGATTGAATACAAAGGTGTGACAACGGTAGTGACACCATAACCCAAAATCATAAACGGTTTGTTTTTCCCTATTTTATCGCTCCAATATCCCGAAACAGCCTTCAGCAAAGAAGCCGTACTTTCTGCAATTCCTTCGATCAGCGAAATAGTTGTTTTTGAAGCTCCAATCGACATCAGAAACAATGGCATCACACTATAAATCATCTTGGTGGAAGTGTCGGTAAAGAAGCTGGTTAGTCCTGTAAAAAAAATGTTGCGCGACAAGCCCAAAAACTTTTTCTTTTTCATTGAAGTATTTTTTCTATGATCATCCTCATTTCCACTTGCAGGCTAAAACAGGTGCAAGTCATATTCATGGGCAAAGGTACTGATTGTACATTAAATCACCTATCATTGTAAAAACAGAACCTCACATGCAAGTCTAAAATTTAAACCAATTTATTTTTAGCAGGTCAAACCTCCGTTATATAGACAATTATATATACCTTCGACTATGGAAATGAATTTGGAAACTATCAGTGCCGTTGCACTAGGAGTCGGGTTAAGCGCCAGTGCCGGATTCCGGGTTTTTATCCCATTACTTGTGGCCGGACTCGCATCGCATTTTGATATGTTGCCGTTGGGTGAAAGCTTTGCCTGGATGGGATCGCTTCCCGCTCTCATCTGCTTTGGCGTCGCCTCCGTGGTTGAGGTGCTGGCATACTACATTCCTTTTGTCGACAACCTGATCGACAGCATCGCCACGCCGCTTTCTGTTTGTGCCGGAACGCTGCTGATGACATCGGTGTTTCCCGCCGAGAATGAGTGGATGAAATGGATCATGGGGCTCGTGGTGGGTGGCGGCACAGCTGTCACCATACAAAGCGGGACTGCTATTACGCGCCTGCTGTCCACCAAGTTTACTGCCGGGGGCGGCAACCCGATAGTTTCCACAGGCGAAGGTGTTGCCGCCACGGGTTTTTCAATCATGTCATTGATCACACCCATCCTCGTAGCCGTGATTTTTGTGGGATTTATCGCAGTGTTCCTACGATTTGTTTACCATAGACTGCGTCCAAATTCACAGTAAACTCGTCCTGTTTTAGCGGTATCAGATTCACCTTTGACGGATATAGACATTGATTTATGCGCAACACAGTTGCACTAAATACCCTCTACCTTTACACCCGGTAAAAAATTATTGTTTGGTATGAAAAAAAGCAAGTTCCGGCTTTTCCTGCCGGCAAATATCTCGTTCCTTTTATTCGCTACCGGGATCCTGTTTGACTATTTTCTGCAACCCTTCTGGTTCGCAGGATGGATGCGCGCAGTGTGGTACATCATCGCCTATATACCCGTGGGGGTACCTGTACTGAAAGAGGCATTCATTCATATAACCAAGGGATCGGTTTTTTCTGAGTTCTTTTTGATGGGAATTGCCACTGTCGGCGCATTTGCCATCGGCGAATATCCGGAAGGAGTGGCGGTAATGCTGTTTTATACTGTGGGAGAAATATTTCAAACCCTAGCGGTATCGAAGGCCCACAGAAGTATCCAGTTGCTGATCGACCAGCGCCCTGATGAAGCAACGATCCTCAGGGACAATGTGCCTTTGACGATGAAAGCCACACAGGTGACCATCGGCGAAGTAATCCAACTGAAACCGGGCGAAAGGCTGGGACTGGATGGTAAATTGCTCTCTGAGAATGGGAGTTTTAACAGCTCAGCCCTGACAGGAGAAAGCAAACCCGACACCAGAAAAAAAGGAGATAAAGTACTGGCAGGCATGGTCAACATGGACAGTCTCTGCCTGATAAAGGTAGACACGCCTTATGCAGAGAGCAAATTAAGTCGTATGCTGGAACTGGTCCAAAATGCCACGGCCCAGAAAGCGCCTACTGAGTTGTTTATTCGAAAGTTTGCCAAAGTTTACACTCCAGCCGTTGTAGGTATGGCATTCGCCATCGCAATCCTGCCCTTTTTCTTCGTGAGCGGTTATCTTTTCAGCGATTGGCTCTACCGTGCGTTGATCTTTCTGGTTATTTCATGTCCCTGTGCACTGGTTGTCAGCATTCCGCTGAGTTATTTCGGCGGTATCGGCGCCGCCAGCCACCACGGTATATTATTCAAGGGAAGTAACTTCCTCGATGCACTTGCCAATATTCAAAACGTGGTGATGGATAAAACCGGCACGATGACCGAAGGCGTTTTCGAAGTTCAGGAGGTACATTTGATGCCGGGGTTCGATAAAAAGAAAATGCTGCAATTGGTCAATGCGCTGGAAAGTAAAAGCACACATCCCGTGGCGACTGCCATTCACCGGTACGTGGGAGAAACAGACTACAGCATTGAGATTGAAAACAGCGAAGAAATTGCAGGACACGGACTGAAAGCCACGGTCAACGGAGAAGTGCTGCTTGTCGGAAATTTCAACTTATTGAATAAATATGGCATTCCGTACGATCAGAAAGTCAACGAAACCATTCAGACAGTCGTTGCCATTGCCTATGGTGGAACATATGCCGGCTACCTGACCATTGCCGATAAGATCAAAGAGGATGCCAAATTAACGGTACGCCAGCTGAAAGCGATGAATGTAAAGCCGATCATGTTGAGTGGTGACAAAGAGACCGTAGTGAAAAATGTAGCCGGAATGTTGGGCATTTCCCGGGCATTCGGAGACCTGCTACCGGAAGACAAAGTAAATAAAATTAAAGAGATAAAAGCTATGAAGGAAAGCGTAGCCTTCGTAGGCGACGGAGTGAATGACGCTCCTGTGGTGGCGATCAGTGATGTGGGTATCGCGATGGGCGGCCTGGGCAGTGATGCTACCATCGAGATGGCCGATGTGGTCATCCAAGATGATATGCCGTCCAAAATCCCGGTAGCAATCCGCATCGGAAAAGAAACCCAAAAAACTGTGTGGCAAAACATTACATTGGCATTTGTCGTAAAAGGGTTAATCATGCTGCTGGGCACTGCCGGTCTGGCAACCATGTGGGAGGCAGTTTTTGCCGACGTGGGTGTCTCCTTGCTTGCCATTCTCAATGCTGTAAACATACAACGAAAGCAATTTTCATGAAACTGAGGCCAGTAAACTATTCGGTATTTTATAACCACAATTCCGTCAATCCGGACCCGGCGAAAGTTTTTCATTTATTCTTTCATTTTATTATATTTGCAGCGTGGATTAATTAATATTTTAAATTAATGCCGGATTCCGGTGAATAAAAAAACCGATATGCCAAACGACTACAAACTGGAGATTTGTGCCAACTCGGTGGCAAGCTGCCTTGAAGCACAAAAAGGAGGTGCTTACCGTGTGGAACTCTGTGCTGCCATTCCGGAAGGAGGCACTACCCCATCCTATGGTGATATTGCTCTGGCGAGAGAATTGCTGGAGATAAAACTCAACGTGATAATTCGTCCCCGCGGTGGTGATTTTCTCTATTCCGACCTGGAACAACGGATTATGTTAAAAGACATTGAAGCTGCCCGTAAGCTGGGAGCAGACGGAGTGGTAATTGGCTGTCTCACACCGCAAGGGGAGGTAGATATGCCCCGAATCAGGGAGCTTATACAGGCTGCGGAAGGAATGAGCATCACCTTTCACCGGGCATTCGATATGTGTCGCGACCCGTTTGAGGGCCTGGAACAAATCATCGAACTGGGGTGTGACCGGATTCTCACTTCCGGTCAGCAACCCAAGGCCGAACAAGGAATTGAGCTATTGAAGGAACTGGTAAAAGAAGCCGGGAATCGCATCATCATCATGCCAGGCAGCGGCGTGAATGCACAGAATATTGCAAAACTGGCAAAAGAAACCGGTGCCAAAGAATTCCATCTCTCGGCAAGGGAATCGGTTGAAAGCGGCATGATCTACCGTAACCCCCACCTGAAAATGGGGAACGACGTGATTGTCATCGACGAGTATTCCCAACAGGTGACCCGTGCCGGCAAGGTAGAGGAGATCATCCGTGCCTGGAAGGAAAAAATCTAAATTAATTATTTATAAATAGATTATATATATGAAGGTAATCAACAACTTACAAATTGCATTCATTCTAATATCCCTACTTGCATCCTGCGCCACAGGAGGCAAGGGGACGGCTGAAGCAAATTATGGGGTAGTCCCCTTGCCCGACCGCATCAACACCACGGAAGGAGCAGCTTTTCTGCTCTCCGGAACAACAAAAATTGTCTTCCCGGAAGGGAATGAAAAGATGCAGCGCAACGCTGAGTTTCTTGCAGACTACCTGAAATTGTCTGCCGGCATCAGACCGGCAGTCACCACTGTAACAACCGAGCAGGATGCTATCGTTATGGCAACAGGACTAGAGCACGACAATCCGGAGGCTTACCGGATCAGCGTCAATGACCGGAGAATCCGCATTGAAGGAGTTTCGGAAGCAGCCGTCTTCTACGGAATACAAACACTTCGCAAGTCGGTCCCTGTAGGGAGCTACGCGAGTGTATCCTTCTCGCCGGCAACCATCGACGATGCGCCCCGATTTGCCTATCGTGGCATGATGCTTGATATAGCACGCCATTTTCAACCTGTCGATTTTATCAAAAAGTATATTGATCTTCTGGCATTACACAACATCAATCGTTTTCACTGGCACCTCACCGATGATCAGGGATGGAGAATTGAAATAGATGCCTATCCGAAGCTAACCGAAGTCGGCTCTATGCGCAAAGAGACCGTAATCGGCCGCAACACGGGAGAGTATGATGGCACTCCGCATGGCGGCTTCTACACGAAAGAGGAACTGAGGGAGGTAGTAAAATATGCGGAAGACAGATACATCACCATCATCCCGGAAGTCGACCTGCCGGGCCATATGCTGGCGGCGCTGACTGCGTACCCCGAGCTGGGATGTACTGGCGGCCCCTACGAGGTGGCACGTGAGTGGGGTGTGTTCGACGATGTGCTCTGTCCAGGCAAGGAGGAGACTTTTACCTTTCTGGAGGCGGTGTTAACCGAGGTGATGGATATCTTTCCTTCTAAATATATCCATATTGGCGGCGACGAAGCTCCCAAGACACGATGGGAGGAGTGCCCGGACTGTCAGGCACGCATCAAAAAACTGGGACTCAAGGACCAAGATGGGCACATGGCAGAACATTATCTGCAGAGCTATGTAACAGCCCGCATCGAGAAGTTTCTGAACGAGCGCGGACGCAGCATCATCGGATGGGACGAAATTCTGGAGGGCAAACTGGCTCCCAACGCCACAGTGATGTCGTGGCGTGGTATGGGGGGAGGCATAAAGGCAGCACAGATGGGACATGACGTGATCATGACACCCACCACCTACTGTTACTTTGACTATTACCAGACGCAGTATACCGACGGGGAGCCGCTCGCCATTGGTGGTTTTGTTCCCCTGCAGCAGGTCTACAGCTTTGAACCGGCACCCGACCAGCTCACAGAAGAGCAAAAGAGCCACATCCTGGGTGCACAGGCAAACTTATGGACAGAATATATCAAGGAGCCGGAGCATGTGGAATACATGACACTTCCACGACTGGCAGCCATGAGTGAGGTGCAATGGATGCAACCCGGCAAGAAAAACTATGACCATTTTTTGAAGCGATTGCCACAATTACTGGCACTCTACGATAAGCTGGGCTACAACTTCGCCACCCATGTGTTCGACGTGGAAGCAACGCTAACACCCAACTTCGACACAAATGCACTGGATGTGACCTTCAGCACCATCGACGACGCACCGGTCTATTATACACTCGACGGAAGCGAGCCGGGTGAATCATCAGCCCGTTACGAAAATAAGCTTTCAGTCAGGGAAGATACCGAATTGAAGGCGGTAGCCATCCGCAACGGGAAAAAAAGCAAAGTTTTTAGCGAAAAGATAACGATCAGCAAGTCATCTTACATGCCAGCCGTGCTGCTCACCACGCCGGCATCCGGTTATGCCTACGGGGGTGCATCCATGTTGGTGGACGGGGTCAACGGCATCGGCACCAACTACCGCACAGGCCGTTGGATAGGTTTTCAGGGAGAAAATCTGGTGGCAGTGATCGATCTGCTGCAGCCTACGGAGATCAGCAAGGCAGAGGTTCGCAATGCGGTGGTAACGGGCGACTGGATCTTCGACGCATCGGAGATCACTATCGAATCTTCTGCAGACAATCAAGCATTTGCACCAGTTATCAGTATGCCCATTACCGATGAGAAGAATGAACAATGGTCGGACATCTCCACACACACGCTGACATTTGATCCTGTTACGGCGCGCTACTTCAAGGTAACAGTAAAACCTTCGGTGATGCCGGAATGGCACCCGGGGAAAGGAAATCGCGCCTTTATCTTTATTGACGAAATCAGGCTGGACTAATCTGAATTTGAGACAAAATTTTAAACGGCTGTTTTACAGATATAGTGACCCCTAAAGTCTGGACAAGAGATAAATTAAAATTCTTGTAATAGAGCTCGGTATTGCACCGGGCTCTTTCCTTTTAGCCTGTTTTTCATTCTAATTTAGTCCTGGATCATTAAAGGTATCTCCCTGGCTGATATCTCCGGTTTGCATTCCCTTTCTGAACCAATAGGTGCGTTGTTCAGCAGTGCCGTGTGTGAATGAGTCAGGCACACTATAACCCATCGACTTCTTTTGAATGGTATCGTCTCCCACAGCAGTGGTAGCACTGATGGCCGACTCCAGATCACCCGGTTCAAGCAGGATCATGTTCATCTTTTGAGCGTGGTAGACCCACACTCCGGCCAGAAAGTCGGCTTGCAATTCAAGTTTTACATTCAGCCTATTCTGTTCCGTTTCGCTGATCTGCCCCCTGTACTGATTCACCTGATCAATAACCCCCAGTAACTTTTGCACGTGATGCCCCACTTCGTGGGCTGTCACATACGCCATGGCCAGATCACCCTTGGCGCCGAAGTCCGATTTAAGCTGATGAAAAAAGTTAAGATCAATATACATCTTCTCATCTGCAGGACAATAAAACGGTCCCACGGCAGCAGAAGCCCCGCCACATTCCGAGACCGTTTCATCGGTAAAGGTCACCAAAGTAGGATTCACATAGTTATGCCGCAGTTGTGTCCTGAAAATCTCAGTCCACACATCATTGGCACTGTTGAACACACCCAGAGTAAAAACTTTCAGTTCTTCATTTTCATTGGCCCGGGATGGATCGGTCAGTTCCTCCGATTGACCCGGTGCCACTCTATTGACCATATCCACTGCCTGAAAAGGATTTTGTCCCAGCAACAGTGCGATTACGACAATCACAATCACCCCTATTCCGCCCACTGCGGCTTTTTTATTGCTCCTTCCTCTCCGGTCCTCAAAGTTGGCTTCGCTATCATTCCTGTTGATCCATTTCATACGATAAGTTTATTATTAAACAACGTCTGCTTCATCCCATTATTTTTCTGTTTTTTTCAGCCATTCATCCACAAACACTCCATCATAGCCCAACACTTTGGCCTTCTTAAAATCGGCACTCGCAGCTACCTTGTCGAATTGTTCATATCGCACGCGACCGCGTAAAAAATAAAAGTAGGGATTGTTTTTTTGGGTGTCTTCTATCGCACGCAAGTCGGCCGATGCCTTAAATATCTGATCAGTGTTCACGTAACACTCAGCACGGTTCAAATAAAAACTGGGATCGACATGCTGCTCTGACTGTATAAGATCTGTATACACTTTCTCTGCAGCCACCCAGTTGTCATCCAGCTTATAACGCAGTGCCCTGCTCAATTTCGTATACAAGTTATCGGGATCAATCTGCTCCGACATTGTAAAATCGGCTTCTGCTTTAGTTCTGTCATGTTGTTCGAGATAGAGCAGGCCACGCCGGTAATAAGCTTCCGCATCACCTGGATAACGATGGATTATCAGATTATAATCTTCCATTGCTTCGTCATACCGCTCCATGTCGCACAACAAAGAGGCTCTATTATGAAGTACCAGATCCGGCATAGGGCTGTTGCCCATGGAAGCCGTAAAGGAGACATAAGCATCGTCGAACAGCCTTAACTGACGTTGCAATATTCCCAGATTCAGCAACAGCACCGGATTACTTTCGTTTGTCGGCTCCAGCGACATCGCCCTTTGCAACGAAGCAGCGGCACTGTCCAATTGATTATTTTCAATAAATTCGGCCGATTGCTCCACCAGTTCTTTGTAGCTTTGACCGAACAGAAATGAGGCCGGGAGTAGAAATATCAGAAAAAATGACGATAATAAAATTCTCATAAACGACTTCAATAAGCAGATGTAAAAACAAATTTAATTAAAAATATTTATCTTTGCCTCTTCATACCCAAAAATAGAAATCAACATGTCATCCGCATTTTCTTTTTTACAAACCGACTCTTTAAATGCGCTTCTTCCGGCAAACGTACAAATAGCTTCTGCTGCCGAACTTATCAAAAACGGCCGCTTTGATGAGTTGTTCGATCAACTTATTACCGGAAGTATCGATTTCCTCGGAAAGCTACTGATTGCCCTACTCATTTTTTACGTGGGAAAATGGTTGATCAGGCGGATTGCCGGATTTTCCGGAAAGGTGTTTGAAAAACGGATCGAGGATGTTGCGCTGCGTAGCTTCCTGATAAACATTGTGAACATCCTACTTTTCTCGGTACTCATCGTTCTTATTATCAACATCGTGGGGACAAGAACCGTCTCCATTGCCGCACTCATCGGCTCGATGGGATTGGCTGTGGGATTGGCTGTGAAAGACAATCTGGCCAACTTTGCCGGTGGCGTCATGTTGCTATTCAATAAGCCGTTTAAGGGAGGCGATTATATAGAGGCACAGAATGTAGCCGGGACGGTGCAATCGGTTGGCATCCTTTATACCACCCTTACAACGTTTGACAACAAAACCATCCATATCCCCAACGGGCCTCTTTCCACTGGCAACATAGTTAACTTCAGTACCCAATCCACACGCCGCGGTGACCTGACCATCAACGTGGATTACGGATCGGATGTAGAACAGGTAAAGCAGCTCCTGACTGGTATTGCGGAGAGGCATCCACAAGTACTGAAAGATCCCGCGCCCATTTCGCGAATGGTGAAGATGAACGACAGTTCCATTGATTTTATATTGCGTATATGGACAGCAAGGGAAGATTTATGGACAGTGACGTGCGACCTGAACGAACAGATTTACGATGCACTCAATGCGGAAGGGCTGAATATTCCCTTCCCGCAAATGACGGTACACTTAGCCGGTCCTCAAAATTCCGAATTGAAATGAAAACGAATGTTTTTGAAATCCTGCTGCGCCATCATCAGAATATATTTTGATTCAGCCAGAAAGACATCCCTACCCTCCTTGTCGTGTGCCATATACTGGAATTTGCGCTTTTTAAACTCGGCGAGCTGCACCGCATCGTCACTATCAATCCAGCATGCCTTATAAAGGTTGATCGGTTCCCAGCGGCATTGGGCACCATACTCGTGGAGCAGACGATATTGAATGACCTCAAACTGTAGTTGCCCCACCGTTCCGATGATTTTTCTCCCGTTAAACTGATTCACAAACAACTGGGCAACGCCTTCGTCCATCAACTGTTCCACTCCCTTCTGCAACTGCTTTGACTTCATGGGATCGGCATTCTCAATATACTTGAACATCTCCGGCGAGAAACTGGGTAGCCCTTTAAAGTGCAACATTTCCCCTGAAGTGAGAGTATCGCCGATCTTGAAGTTACCGTTGTCGGGAAGCCCCACGATATCACCGGCATAAGCTTCGTCCAGAATCTCTTTTTTCTGTGCCATGAATGCCGTGGGGGAAGAGAACCTCATCATCCGGTTAAAACGCACATGCTTGTAGTTCACATTGCGTTCAAATTTTCCGGAACATACCTTCACGAATGCTATACAGGAGCGATGGTTGGGATCCATGTTTGCATGGATCTTGAACACAAAACCGGAGAAAGACTCTTCGTAGGGGTCCACTGATCGCTCTTCAGCCTTCACCTGACGGGGCGACGGGGCAATTTCCACGAAGCAGTCGAGCAGCTCCCTGACACCGAAATTATTCAATGCCGACCCGAAGAACACCGGCGCCAGTTCACCCGCAAGATAGGCTTCCCGCTGAAAATCAGGATATACCTCGGTAATCAACTCCACATCGTCGCGTAGTTTTTTTGATAAATTGTCACCGATATGTTTTTCCAGGCCGGACGATTGTATATCCAGATGTACGGATTTTGTGACAACCTGTTTACTAGGCTGATACAGGTCGAGGCTCTTCCGATAAAGGTTATACACTCCACGAAACCGTTCTCCCATATCAATGGGCCAGCTCAAGGGACGAACAGCAATCTGCAGTTCCTCTTCCAGCTCATCCAGAATATCGAAAGGGTCTCTCCCCTCCCGGTCCATCTTATTCACAAAAATCATAACCGGTGTATTCCGCATGCGGCATACCTCCATCAGCTTCCGGGTCTGTGTTTCTACTCCTTTCGCCACGTCCACCACCACAATCACACTATCAACAGCTGTCAGCGTACGAAAAGTATCTTCGGCAAAATCCTGGTGGCCGGGTGTATCAAGGATATTAATTTTGTAGTCTCCATATTCAAAACCCATGACCGAGGTTGCCACGGAGATACCCCGCTGCTTCTCTATTTCCATCCAGTCGGAAGTAGCTGTTTTCTTAATTTTGTTTGACTTGACGGCTCCTGCCACATGAATGGCTCCGCCAAAGAGCAGCAATTTTTCTGTCAGAGTGGTTTTTCCCGCGTCGGGGTGACTGATGACGGCGAATGTACGCCGCCGCTGTATCTCTTCCTTAAATGTCATCTATCGGTAGTTTCTTAATGTATGTGTATGCCTGTCTTACGTAGGGTATTTACCCGACAACAAGCTGAGGCCTTGAAATGTAATTTATTCTATTCTAAATTCTGAACTCCGGGTTCTAGTTTCCGCAGACATCGGCACAGCGCTTCCTTCCACTCCGGTATTTCCACTCGAAATGTTGAAGTTGTTTTCGATAAATTCATCACGCTGTAAGCAGGCCGCTGTGCTGCAGAAGGATACTCGTCCGATGCAATGGGAGCAAGTTCACAGGTGGAGATACCCGTATACTTTTTGATTGCTTCGGCAAATCTATACCAGGTGGTTTCTCCTCTGTTGGAAAAGTGATACACGCCTGTTTTCCATTCCTGATCTTCCGAAAACTGCAGAATATGGATCGTCATCTCTGCAAGGTCAGCCGCATAAGTAGGGCTTCCCCACTGGTCATCCACAATGGTTAGTCTCTCCTTTTCATGCATGAGGCGAATCATGGTCTTGACAAAATTTGCACCAAATTCTGAATACAACCACGATGTGCGAAGTATCATCCAGTCGCACCCCGCTGCCTGCAGCGCCTTTTCTCCAGCTAATTTTGTTTTTCCATAGACCGACAGCGGGTTTGTGTCCATTGTCTCTGTGTAGGGAACCGTCGACATACCATCGAACACAAAGTCGGTGGAGATATGAATTACTTTCACTCCATATTTTCTGGCTACCTGTCCGATGTTTGCCACTGCCGTCACATTGATGGCAGCAGCTTTATCCTCATCCGTTTCCGCTTTGTCTACTGCCGTATAGGCAGCGCAATTGATCAAATATTGTATCTGACGGTCTATCACAAATGCGTCAATCTGACGGATGTCGGTTATGTCCAGCGTGTCGGCATCGGTAAAAAAGAACCTGAAGGGCAGGTTCATATTGGATACCAGCGTTTTAATCTCACATCCCAACTGACCGTTTGCCCCGGTCACAAGCACATTTTTCTCTACCAGCCCATAAAAATACTGCTGTTTGGGAGTCTCCCTCTCGGAACCTCCCAGCGTCTTGCTCAATCCTGTAAAAATAGGCATAAATTACTCTATTGTCAGCTGTCAGCATTCAGCATCCAGCATTTTGTTTTACTACTTAGATTTCAAATCTTCGCTGTCAATTGTTTTGTACCTGTGTGACAGCAACCGCAGCAACGCCGTTATCTGTGCGACGGCAGCCTGTGTTTCGGTGGAGATCTCCCTTTTTTGCAACTTCAGCAGCAAATAGCCATACAGTGCTGTGAAGCATGTTTCCAATTCCGGTACATTCTTATCCTCCACTTTCGACCGTAATGCCACAATATGCGGCAGGGTATGATAATACAAGGCGATATATTCCGACTCTTTGGGGTCTTTCAACAACCGCAAATGTACATCGGTCAAATCAATGATGATATTTTTATTGATCTGCAAATGCCCCTCCTTCTGGATCCCTTCCGATTTCATCATCATGATGAGTCCCTCATACCAGTCTCGCGCTTCTTCACGTTCCTCCAGCGTTACATAAGCAGAATTGATGATCGATTGCTGTACCTTATCTATATCCAGTTCGCAGGCACGCAAGAGGTCTTCTGTCTGCCACATATAGAGCAGATATTCTGCAATGTTGTCTTGTTTTTTGGGGATATTCATATAAGTATCTGCGTTTGCGGGTAATGCATTACCCGAAACTTTTCACTAAATTTGCCACAAAAATACAACTTTATGCGCAAGTTTCAACCGTTTTTTTATTTCTTCCTCGTTGAAAGTTGAGATTTACGATCGAAAAAGATTTATGCAAAAACAAAACGACACATTATTCTATATCATTGAGTCGGGATATTTTCTGGGCGATGGCGGCGTGATGTTTGGTCCCGTACCAAAGAAATACTGGTCTGCCAAGTACAAGGTAGACGAAAAAAACATGTGTGTTATGTCGCTCCGCTGCCTCTTCATTGTAAGTGGGGACCGGCGTATCCTTGTAGATAACGGATTGGGGAACAAGCACACTTCGAAGTTGAAATTTTTTCAACCCTTCAATCAGAAAGACATCCGGGACGAGATCCGGAAGGTTGGCTATGCACCGGAAGAGGTGACCGATGTTATCCTCACCCATCTGCATTTCGACCATTGTGGAGGAAGCACCGTATATGACGAGGCAAAAAAAGCAGTTCCCGCCTATCCAAATGCCACGTATCACCTGAGCCTGAAGCAATGGCAGAACTACCGGAATCCGTCGCTATTCGAACAGGGTTCATTTTACCCTGAGAATATTGAACCGGTATACGATGCGGGGCAGCTACAGTTTGTACTGGAAGATATCCGTCTTGGCGAACATGTAAAGCTCGAACTGTATGACGGCCATACCCCAGGCCAGATTGTCGTGCTGTTCGAAACCGAAGAGGGAAATTATGCCTTCCCGGGCGACGTGGTACCTACCTCGCTCAACCTGTCACTCAGCTGGCTTTCCGCCTACGACAACAGCGTAGCCGTGGCCATGGAGGAAAAAAAGCGTTTTATGGACAAAGCCAAGGCAGAGAAGCGAACCCTGATCTTTTATCACGACGCTTATACCACCTCGGCTCAGTTATAGGTCGACATCCGCTTTTCGTCCTGTCAGTTCCTGTAGCTACACCTCCATTTGCCCTGCCCGTACATTTCCACGGCTGAAATGCGCAAACGGGCCTGTGGTTTTATAAGAAAATTAATTAACTTTGCCCCATCCAACACTTTGACAGAAATAATTTAGCAACAAATATTCGTCATCAAATTATTACATTCATGAAACGAGTCTTATTCATTACTTTTGTACTTATGACACTACTGTCTTGCAACAATTCGCAGAAGTCCGCCTCCAGGGGCGAACCGGGAAGTATCTTTTTTAGCGAGTTTGATACACCTTACGGCACCCCCCCCTTCGACCAGATTGAGTTTGCCGATTACAGGCCGGCTTTTTTGGCAGGGATGAAAGGGCAAACCGCCGAGATCGAAACAATTGCCAACAACACGGAGGCTCCCACCTTCGAAAACACGATTGTGCCCCTGGACAATAGCGGGAGGTTATTGTCGCGCGTATCGCGTGTATTCTATGGACTGAAGAGCTCCGAGACAAACGATTCCATTCAGGCGCTGGCCGAAGAGCTGTCTCCTCTCCTGTCGGAGCACAGCGACAACATCTACCTGAACGAGATGTTGTTCAACCGAATCAAAACGGTGCACGACGACACCACGGGGTTAAACCTGACTGCTGAACAATATCGCCTGCTGGACGATTATTACAAAAGTTTTGTACGCTCCGGTATCATGCTGGATGAATCAGACAAAGAGAGGCTCCGGGAGATCAACAAAGAGTTGTCCGCGCTCACCCTCAGGTTCGGAAGCAACCTGTTGAAAGAAACAAACGGATATAAGCTTGTGATCAACAAGGAGGCCGATCTTGCGGGCCTTCCGGAGGGGGTCATCACTGCCGCTGCCGATGCTGCCAAAGCTGCTGGTGAAGAAGGTAAATGGGTCTTTGGCCTGCAAAAACCCAGCTGGCTGCCCTTCTTGCAGTACTCCGAAAAACGCGATCTGCGTGAAAAGCTGTACAAGGCCATGTACATGCGCGGCGACAACGACAATGAGAACGACAACAAACAGATCATCAACGACATTGTAAACCTGCGCATAGAAAAGGCACAGATGTTGGGCTTTGATACCCACGCCGAGTTTATCCTTGCTGAGAACATGGCCAAGACTCCGGCAAATGTATACAAACTATTGAATGAAGTGTGGGAGTATGCCCTGGCACAGTCTAAAAAGGAAGCAACTGAGTTGCAGGCACTCATTGATGCGGAAGGAGGGAACTTTAAACTGGCTTCGTGGGACTGGTGGTATTATGCCGAGAAACTGCGCCAGCAAAAGTACGCACTCAATGAAGAGGAGCTGAAGCCCTACTTTAAGATGGAAAACGTACGGGAAGGAGTTTTCACTGTGGCCAACAAACTATACGGACTGAACTTCAAAAAACTGGACAATATTGCCGTATACAACCCGGAGGTGGAAGTGTACGAAGTGACCGATGCCGACGGTTCTCATCTTTCCGTTTTCTATACAGATTATTTTCCCCGTTCCGGCAAAAATGCAGGTGCATGGATGAGCAGCTTCCGCGGTCAGCAAGTACTCGACGGCATAAATATCCGTCCCTTGATTTATAACGTAGGCAACTTCACCCGTCCCACCGAGACAACGCCCTCGCTGCTGACTCTCGACGAAGTAGAGACGCTTTTTCACGAGTTCGGACATGCCCTGCACGGCATGCTGTCGGATGTAACCTATGCCGGCCTTTCCGGGACCAGTGTATCACGCGACTTTGTGGAACTTCCTTCACAGATTATGGAACACTGGGCTTTTCATCCCGATGTACTAAAACTATATGCCAGACATTATCAGACCGGCGAAGTAATTCCCGACGAACTGATTGCAAAAATTGATGCCGCCTCCAAATTCAATATGGGCTTTACCACCGCCGAGTTTGTAGCTGCCGCCCTGCTTGATATGGATTATCACACGCAGCGGGAGATAAAAAAGATTGATGTACGCGAATTTGAAAAACAATCGATGGCTAAAATCGGCCTGATTGACGAAATCATCCCCCGTTACCGCAGTACTTACTTCTCTCATATATTCAGTGGCGGATATTCTGCCGGGTATTATGCCTATCTCTGGGCCGAAGTGTTGGACGCCGATGCCTTCCAGGCATTTGTGGAAAAGGGTATCTTCGACAAGGAAACAGCCCGGCTGTTCCGCGACAACGTTCTTTCGAAAGGCAATACGGAAGATCCCATGGTACTGTATAAGAAATTCAGGGGTGCCGAGCCCAACCCCATATATCTGCTAAAGAACAGAGGGTTTATAGAATAAACAGCCTCACAGCGAAGGAACCCGAAAAAAAATGGAGACTGCAGAAGGTTTTCGCCGGGTTCATCCTGTATGACAATAACTGATTATCGTAGAAACCCCTAACTCACTTTGATATCGCCGGATTCGTTTACAGAAAATAAATCCGGCGATATTGTTCTTAAAAAGATAAAAAAAACGTATATTTGCACGCTCAAAACCAAGGGACATGGCATGTGCCTTAAATTTTAAAAATTAACATCAGTTAGTAACCTGAGAAATAGTAAATTGTAAACAAAAGTAATATTGAAATGCAAAACAAAGGATTTATTAAAGTTTTCAGTATTATCCTGACAGCTATCTGTCTGTTCTATTTGTCTTTCACCGTAGTAGGAAGGCAATACAACAAGAAAGCGGATCAATACGCCAATGGAAACTTAGCCCTGAAGAATCATTATCTTGATTCCTTGTCTACCGAAAAGGTGTTCCTAAACTACACACTGAAACAAATTCGCGAAAAAGAGATCGGACTGGGCCTCGACCTGAAGGGGGGGATGAACGTCGTCCTCGAGATCGATGCGTCACAGGTTCTCAGTTCGTTGGCAAACACCGATGATCCCCTGTTTAACCAGGCGTTGAAAGAGACGATCGTACAGAACCGTCGCGGTAGCTCAGCCGACTTCATCTCGCTGTTTCAGCAAAACTACGAACGAATCAGTCCCGACGGAAAGCTGGCAAATATTTACAGCATCACCATGGGCGACAGGGTAAGTCCTACTGCAACCAATAACGAAGTGATTGCGGTATTGCGCAAGGAGCTGAAGAGTGTGGCCGATAATTCATTCAACGTGCTTGCTACACGTATAGACCGCTTTGGGGTCGTAGCGCCCAACATTCAACGTTTAGACCGCGCGGAACGCATCCTGGTTGAGCTTCCCGGCATCACCGAACCCGAGCGTGTTCGCAACCTGTTGCAGGGAAGTGCCAATCTGGAGTTCTGGAAGACATACAACGTAAACGAACTAAGTATGTATTTCAACGAAATGAATGCCAGATCGGGTGAGTATGCCATGGCAAAAAGAACAGCGATTGCCGACACGTCTGCAGTTGAAACACCTCAGCAGGACTCTCTGTCGGCAATTTTGCCGGCATTGGTCGACTCCACGGAGGCCTTGTTGGTGGATGAAGAAAAAGAGACAGTTGTCACGAAAAGCTTTGTAGAATATTTCAACGAGCCTTACTTTGCCATGAGCGGTGCTTCAGGGCCCATTGTAGGCAGCGTATCAAAACTCGATACTGCCGCTGTGAACTTTCTTCTCCAGCGTTATAAAGATATTTTCCCTGCAGACGTAAGATTCAAATGGGGATTCAAACCAATTGATCAGCGGGAGACCTACTTCCAGCTATTTGCATTGAAGGGTGACGGCAGCAAACGCGGTCCGGCACTGGGTGGCGATGTGATCACCAATGCACGTGCCGACCAGGGTCAGCAAGGCTCCGCCTGGGAAGTAACCATGTCGATGAACTCGTCCGGAGCCAGTCGCTGGTCCACCATCACTGGTGCGGAGATTGGAAAATCAATTGCCATTGTACTGGACAATTATGTATATTCTGCACCCACGGTAAATGGCCGCATCGACGGCGGACGTTCCTCCATCACCGGCAACTTCACGCCACAGGAGGCACAGGACCTGGAGAACGTGCTCAAGTCCGGTAAAATGCAGGCCGGCGTGCGTATCGTGCAGGAAGATGTGGTGGGTCCCTCCCTGGGACAGGAAGCAATCCAGGACGGCCTTATTTCGTTCATCATTGCTTTGGTCGTGCTTTTTGTCTTCACCTGCATGTTATATGGTTTTACACCGGGCATGGTTATCAATGCGGCATTGCTTCTGAACTTCTTCTTTACTCTGGGAGCTCTTGCAGCATTCCAGGCCGTGCTCACCCTCCCGGGTATTGCCGGTATGATCCTCTCGCTCGCCATGGCTGTGGATGCGAACGTGCTCATCAATGAGCGTATCAAGGAAGAACTCGCGGCAGGCAAGACCTTGCGCAGAGCACTCGAAGACGGATACAAAAATGCCTTCTCGGCTATTTTCGACTCCAACCTGACCACAATCATCACCGGTGTCATTCTGGCCATCTTCGGGGCAGGCGCCATCAGAGGATTCGCCATCACCCTGATTATCGGTATCGCAGCGTCATTCCTTACGGCTGTATTCCTGACACGACTGGTGTACGAAAATCGCTTTGCTAAAGGAAAGTGGCAGAATCTCACCTTCAACACGGCTTTTTCAAAGGCTATTTTCAAAGAGTATAACTACAATTTTATTCATAACAGCAAAAGAATCCTGCTGATCATCGGAGTATTTGTTGTCGTCAGCATTGTTTCGTTGTTTACCCTGAAGATGAACGTGGGTATCGACTTCACCGGCGGCCGCAACTATATCGTTCGCTTCGATCAGCCGGTCAAAACGGGAGAGGTACAGGATGCACTCGTACCCTTCTTCGGCGAGTCGGTGCGCGTCATCACCATCGGATCGAGCAACCAGGTGCGCATCTCGACAAACTACATGATTGATACAGAGGGCGAAAATGTGGAACAGGAGCTGCGTGATCTGCTGGGTCAGAGCTTGGAAAAGTTTATTACTCCTGGAAAGACGATCGAAGATCATATTCAAAGTTCTCAGAAAGTGGGACCAAGCATCGCCGAGGATATGATCCGGAATGCATTCCTGGCATTGACAATTGCACTGTTCTGTATGGGTCTTTACATTCTGTTCCGGTTCAACAACTTTGCTTTCTCCGTAGGTACGGTGGCTGCACTTGCCATAGACGCCTTCGCCGTGATCGGCCTTTACTCGTTACTCTGGAAGACGATGCCCTTCTCCATGGAGATCGACCAGACCTTCGTGGCGGCCATCCTGACCATTGTGGGATACTCGATCAACGACAAGGTGGTGGTGTTTGACCGTGTGCGTGAATACACGCAACTCTATCCGAAACGTGGGCTGTTGGCGTTGTTTAACGATTCCATGAACGCGACCCTTGCCCGTACCATCAATACCGGGCTGAGTACCATCCTCGTAATCATTTGCATCCTTTTCTTCGGTGGTGATGCGGTACGCAGCTTCGTGTTCGCCATGCTTATCGGTGTGGTTGTGGGGACTGTGACCAGCCTGTTCGTGGCAGCTCCGGTTGCTTATAAAATGTTGAGCAATCAACAAAATAAAAAGCTGGCCGATGCAAAATAACAAAGATTGATTTTTTTCTGAAAACGGGCGGCTTATTTGCTGCCCGTTTTCTTTTTGCATTCCATTTTTTTTACTACTTTTGCATTCCTGTTAAACAAGCCACAATAGCTCAGTTGGTAGAGTAACGCATTCGTAACGCGTGGGTCGCGAGTTCAAGTCTCGCTTGTGGCTCTTCCTGTGTTCCGTGCTAATTTATATTAATTCCTGAATCCCCCTTCTTTTTTTTGTATCTTTGTGAAAACGGCCGTCAAATTGACGTGCGGACAAATAATCATTTAATTATTCTATGTCTAAATTAATGGGGCGTATTTCCCAAATCATAGGGCCTGTGATTGATGTTCATTTTGAGTTTTCAAATCCGCAGGAAGTGAAGCTGCCAGCCATCGACGATGCTCTTTATGTAAAGCGCACCGACGGACAGGAGGTCTTTTTAGAGGTACAGCAACATATCGGCGAAAATATTGTCCGTACCGTAGCCATGGAGAGTACCGACGGACTTAGCCGTGGCCTGCCGGTGAGAGCACTAGGACGGCCCATCAGTGTGCCGGTAGGCGACCAGATAAAAGGCAGGCTACTGAATGTAGTTGGCCGACCCATTGACGGACTATCGAAGCTTGATCGCGAAAATCAATATCCCATCCACCGGGAAGCACCTAAATTTGAAGACCTCACCACATCGGAAGAAGTGCTGGTTACCGGCATCAAGGTGATTGACCTGCTCCAGCCTTATCTGAAGGGAGGCAAGATCGGTTTGTTCGGCGGTGCCGGCGTAGGCAAGACCGTCATCATCATGGAGCTGATCAACAATATTGCCAAAGGACACAACGGCTACTCTGTCTTTGCCGGCGTGGGCGAACGTACCCGTGAGGGAAACGACCTCTTACGGGAAATGATTGAGTCCGGTGTCATCAGGTACGGCAAGGAGTTTAAAAAAGGGATGGAAGAAGGTAAATGGGATTTGAGCAAAGTGGATTACGAGGAGTTGCAGAAATCGCAAGCCACATTGGTTTTCGGCCAAATGAATGAACCACCCGGAGCCCGTGCATCGGTGGCCCTCACAGGACTGGCAGTGGCCGAGGCTTTTCGTGATCAGGGTGGTGTGGGGAGTGACATATTACTTTTTATCGACAACATCTTCCGCTTTGTACAGGCAGGATCTGAAGTATCAGCCCTGCTTGGGCGTATGCCTTCGGCCGTGGGGTATCAGCCCACGCTGGCATCCGAAATGGGTACATTGCAGGAGCGCATCGCCTCCACCACATATGGATCCATCACCTCGGTGCAGGCCGTATACGTCCCGGCCGATGATCTCACCGACCCGGCACCTGCCACTACATTTAGCTACCTGGACGCTTCCACCGTACTCAGTCGAAAAATTGCGGCATTGGGTATCTACCCGGCTGTAGACCCGCTGGAATCGTCGTCACGCATCCTCGATCCGCTTATTGTGGGGGAAGATCATTACAACACTGCCATGCGGGTGAAACAAATACTACAACGATACAAGGAGCTGCAAGATATTATTTCCATTCTGGGAATGGAGGAATTGTCGGACGAAGACCGGCTGACGGTGAACCGTGCCCGGAAAGTACAACGGTTCCTCTCTCAGCCATTTTTCATGGCAGCACAATATACCGGACAACCCGGTGTCATGGTTTCCATCGCGGACACAATCAAAGGATTTAAAATGATCCTTGATGGTGAGTTGGATCATTATCCAGAGTCGGCCTTCATGAACGTGGGAACGATAGAAGAAGCCATAGAAAAAGGAGACAAACTCATGGAACAAAGCAAATAAGAATCATCTGCAATCAATTAAAAACAATAAAGGGCAGCACCATGTATCTGGAGATTCTCACACCCGAAACAACGTTTTACAGCGGCGAAGTAGATTCGATCACCCTGCCGGGCACGCTTGGTTCGTTCCAGATTTTGAATAACCACGCCCCCATTATCTCTTCGCTCAAAAAAGGGATGCTCTCCTTTACGGCGGAGGGTCGCATCCAGGAAATGGAAGTGGTGGACGGTTTTGTGGAAATAAACCACAATAAGGTTACCGTATGTCTTGACTCAATTAAAGGCCTATGAAAAAGCTGATCCGATATTTTTTAATTCTCCACACATCCATGTTGCTTATCACGGGATTTGGCATGTGGATCATCCTGAAAAAGTTTTTCCCCGAAGTATTGGTAGACGGCTACATCCTTGTACCCCTGTTTTTTTATGTCATGGGATTAATTTCCATCTACATTTTCAAACATTCCTCTCCCGATAAACCAGCCGGGGCTGTGAATACCTATATGCTGATGCGGATGATCAAGATTTTTGTGTCGTTTTTCATCATCCTTGTATACTGGATTTTCGACAAAACCAACATCCGAAATTTTGCCATAATTTTTATCATTTTCTATCTGATCAACTTGATTTGGGAAACCAATATCTATTTGTGGATGGAAAAATATTTCAAATATAAAAAAGATCAGGAAAAGCCTCCCCGGGAGCGGATTGATCAATGAACGCTTATGCACAAGCTATTTACATATTGCCTTTTGACGGTTATTGGCCTCTTTGTCACACCTCTTCCGGGAGATGCTGCAAGCAACACCGCTGCACCGAAGGAGCTCGATGTGAAGGAGTTCATTTTGGAACATCTTGCCGACACATACGAATGGCAAATTGTCAGTGACGGCGAAAGACGCCTGACTGTTCCATTGCCCGTCATTGTTTACAGCAAAAACTCCGGCTGGCACTTGTTCAGCTCAGCCCGTTTACAGCATGGAAATAGCAGTTATAAAAATTTTCAAATTGCATCCGGAGGAGCATACAAAGGCAAAATCGTTGAGACTAACGCTTCTGGTGAGACCGTGCGACCATTGGATCTCTCGCTCACCAAAAATGCCGCCTCCCTCTTGTTTAGTTCTCTGCTGTTGATGATTATCGTGATGTCCCTGTCCCGGTCACTACGAAAAGATCCGTTCAAACCCAAAAAGGGATTTGCCGGGATGATGGAAATGTTTATCATGTCGGTACACGATGATGTCATCAAGCCTTCAATTGGGAAAGATTATAAAAAATATGCCCCCTATCTGCTCACCGTGTTCTTTTTTATCTTTACGAACAACCTTTTGGGATTGATTCCTCTCTTTCCCGGGGGAGCTAACGTAACGGGTAACATTGCCGTGACCCTGGTGCTCGCAGTAGCCACTTTTCTCATTGTAAACCTCACGGGCAAAAGAGAATATTACAAAGATATCCTTTGGCCGGACGTGCCGGTCTGGCTGAAGGTACCCATTCCATTGATGCCGGTAATTGAACTGGTAGGCACATTGACAAAACCCTTTGCCTTGATGATTCGTCTTTTTGCCAACATCATGGCAGGGCACTCCATCGTGCTGGGGCTCACAATGCTTATCTTCGTAACCGTAAGCATGGGCACGGCAGTCAATGCCTCCATGACGGTACTTTCAGTGATCTTCACGGTGTTCATCAATTTTGTGGAACTGTTGATTGCCTATATCCAGGCCTATGTATTTACGTTGCTCTCGGCTGTGTTTATTGGTCAGGCACGGCCGGAAACGCATGCAAAACATACGGCCGTCCTGGAGAGCAACATGCCGGATTAAAAAATGCCGGGGGGAGGTCAAATTGAACAAATCAGAAAGAAATTATTATATTCACAACAAACATTAAATAGAAACATTATGACATTACTTACCGTACTATTACAGGCTGCAGGCAGTGCGAGCCTGGGTTCACTGGGAGCCGCTTTGGGTATTGGACTAGCCGCCATTGGCGCCGGCTACGGCATTGGAAAAATCGGTAGTTCCGCCATGGAAAGCATTGCCCGTCAACCTGAATCGGCTCCCGACATCCGGATGAATATGATTATTGCTGCAGCGCTGATTGAAGGAGTAGCCCTGTTTGCCGTAGTAGTTTGTGGTTTTATTTTACAATAAATAAATTAGTTGTATGTCGTTGCTAAACCCCGAACCTGGTTTACTTTTTTGGATGTTGATTTCCTTCGGCATTGTCCTGCTTGTGCTGACGAAATTCGGATTTCCGGCCATCCTGCAGATGGTGGACAAGCGGAAAAACTATATCGAAGAATCACTTGCGTCGGCCCAAAAAGCACACGAGGAGCTGGCCAATGTGAAACAAACCAGCGAGGCGTTACTGGCCAGCACAAGGCAGGAACAGGCAACCATCATGAAGGAGACTTCTCTGCTCCGTGAACAAATGATTGAAAAGGCACGGGAAGAGGCCCGTCAGGAGGCTGACAAAATGATTGCCGAAGCACGCAAACAGATACAAGCCGAAAAAGAGAAGGCATTGCGTTCTATCCGCGACGAAACCGCATCCCTGTCCTTGTACGTAGCAGAAAAAATTCTGCGGGAGAAGCTGGGGACAAAAGAAGCACAGATGGGGATGATTGACCGCCTGCTGGAAGAAATAAACATCTCTAAATCTTGAGTTAAATGAATATAGGACTGATTTCTTCACGCTATGCCTATACATTGCTGGAATATGCCATTTCGTTGGATCAGCAGCAGGAGGTATACCATGCCATGAAGATCTTTTCCGGGATGTTCATGCAGACCCCCAAATTGCGCCATACTTTACAAAATCGCTCTATATCTGTCCGGGACAAGAAGGACGTCATTGCAGCCGCTTGTGGCGGCAACTTGCCGTCGTCGCTCGACAAAACGATCGATCTTGTCTTCAAGAACAGGCGAGAGGAGCTCTTTCAGTATATTGCTCTTCGCTTCATTGATATGTACCGGGAGAGGTACCACATCCAATGCGGCAAACTGGTCACGGCGGTTCCCATCGACCCGGAACGGGAAAAACAGTTCATTCAACGCATTCAACAGATTGCCGGAGGGAGTGTTGAAGTGGAGCCTGAGGTTGATCCCGGCATTATTGGCGGTTTTGTATTGACCTTGGGAGATAACCGGTGGGATGCAAGCATTTCGGGTGAACTCACCCGCATCAGGAGTAAATTGAGAGGAGTAGAAGAGAACAGTCTAAGAGACAGGAATAATGGCAGATAATGTAATAAAAATAAGCGAGGTATCGGAGATTCTTCGCAGGCAGCTGGAAGGGATCGACACCGACGTGAAGTACGACGAAACCGGAGTTGTCATTAGCGTGAGTGATGGCGTGGCACGTATTTTTGGACTTCGCAACGCGGAAGCAAACGAATTGCTGGAGTTCGATAATGGCATGCAGGCCATCGTGATGAACCTGGAAGATGATAACGTAGGAGCTATTCTTTTGGGCACATCGAGTGATGTCAAAGAGGGATACACCGTAAAACGTACCGGAAGGGTGGCCTCCATTTTTGTGGGTGAAGGGCTGCTCGGGCGGGTGATCTCCCCGATTGGCAACCCGATTGACGGCAAGGGACCTATACAAGGAGAAGTGGTAGAGATGCCGCTGGAACGAAAGGCACCGGGTGTTGTTTTTCGTCAACCGGTCAACACGCCCTTGCAGACCGGCTTAAAAGCAGTGGATGCCATGATTCCCATCGGCCGCGGCCAGCGAGAGCTGATTATTGGCGACCGCCAGACCGGTAAAACCAGTATTGCCATTGATACCATACTCAACCAGCGAAAAAACTTTGAGGAAGGTGATCCGGTTTATTGCATTTATGTGGCAATAGGGCAGAAAGGTTCCTCCGTGGCATCCATCGTAAAAACTCTCGCCGAAAAGGGAGCCATGGACTATACGATTGTGATTGCTGCAAGCGGTTCCGACTCAGCTGCCATGCGCTATATAGCGCCTTTTGCCGGTGCTGCTGCCGGCGAATACTTCCGCGATACGGGTCGACATGCCCTGGTGGTGTACGACGACCTCTCAAAGCAGGCTGTGGCATACCGGGAAGTATCGCTCATCCTGCGTCGCCCTTCGGGCCGTGAAGCTTATCCGGGCGATATCTTTTACCTTCATTCAAGACTGCTGGAGCGCGCTGCCAACATCATTTCGCAGGAAGAAGTGGCCATCAGCATGAACGACCTACCCGAAAGTTTAAAGGCGAAGGCGAAGGGAGGAGGCTCGCTTACCGCCCTTCCCATTATAGAAACCCAGGCAGGGGACGTATCGGCCTATATCCCCACCAATGTGATTTCTATTACCGACGGACAGATCTTTCTGGAAACCGACCTTTATAATAAAGGGATCCGTCCGGCCATTAACGTGGGTATTTCTGTCTCGCGTGTGGGTGGAAACGCACAGATAAAGGCGATGAAGAAAGTAGCCGGTACGTTAAAGATTGATCAGGCACAGTACCAGGAGCTGGCAGCTTTCGCCAAGTTTGGAGGTGATATGGATCCGGTTACGGCCATGACCATCGACAAAGGACGAAAGAACGAACTGTTGCTCGTGCAGCCGGTACACAGCCCCATAAGTGTTGAACAGCAGATTGCCATTCTTTACTGCGGCACACGCGGGTTAATGAAAGATATTGCTGTTGATCAGGTACCTCAGTTCGAGAAAGAGTTTCTTTCCCGGTTGGAATTGAGTCACCGCCACGATGTTCTGGACCGGCTGAGGGAGGGCGAAATAAACGACGAGATTGGCAGAATCATTGAAACTGTGGCAACAGACACCATTAAAGCGATGAAGGTATAGTGAAATGGCAGAATTAAAGGAGATAAAAAGCAGGATCCAGTCGGTGAAATCCACACAAAAGATTACATCGGCCATGATGATGGTTTCGTCGGCCAAGTTAAGAAAGACGCAGAACATCATTCAAAACCTCTATCCGTATGCCGGTAAGTTAAGTCAGCTGCTGGAACATTTTCTACACGACGAACAGGATAACCCTTCGCCCTTCACCCAACAGCGCCCCGTGCAGCGTGTAGCCATAGTGGCTTTTTCATCCAATTCAAGCCTTGCAGGGAGGTTTAACGAAAACATATCCGGCAAATTGGAAGAAGTTGCCGGCAAGTGGCTTTCGCTAGGAAAAGAGAAGATCGTGGTTTATCCCGTCGGAGAGAAGGTAGCCAAGGCTACCCGTAAACTGGGACTAACGGTGCAGGGAAACTACAGCGACATCAGCGAGAAGCCCCGCTATCAGGATGCTCAAAAGATCGCAGCAGAGCTGATGGGATTGTACAGGAAAGGCACCATCGACCGGGTGGAGCTTATTTATCACCATTTTATAAGTAAGGGATCGCAGGTTGTGGTGCACGAACCGTTTCTTCCTTTTGAGCCGAAACCACGGGAAACCGGTGAGGCGATGCTCGATTACATTGTGGAGCCCGACACAGAAACGATCATGCTACAGCTGATTCCAAAGGTGCTCAAATTAAAGCTTTTTACGGCCCACGTAGACTCGGTCACGTCAGAACATGCCGCCCGCATGACAGCCATGCAGATTGCCACCGACAATGCCGATAATCTGATCGACGAGCTTACCCTGGAGTATAATAAACTACGCCAACAATCCATCACAAACGAACTGCTCGATATTGTGGGAGGCTCTTTCGGCCGGGCGGGTGGTTAGTGAATATCTCTATTTATCTTACCAATATAATCAAGAATTTCTTCCCTGCCCACCCCTTTTTCAGAGGAGGATTCAAAAATAGGCGGCAGCTCCTCCCACGTTTCCAACAGTTTTTCCTTATAGGCATCCACGTTCATACGAAAGCGGCCTGAGCCAAGCTTATCTGCTTTGGTAAAAATGATCGCAAAGGGTACCTCGTTCTCACCCAGCCATTCCATAAACTCAAGGTCGATCGGCTGTGGTTCGTGGCGTGAGTCAATCAGCACAAACAGGTTGGTCATCGCTTTCCGCCCCAGGATGTAGTCTTCAATTATTTTGCGGATCTTCTCTCTCCCCTCTTTTCCCCGTCGCGCATACCCATAACCCGGTAAATCTACCAGATACCACTCTTCGTTAATCAGAAAATGATTAATCAACATAGTCTTCCCCGGGGTGGAGGAAGTCATGGCCAACCCTTTGCGTTGGGTGAGCATGTTGATGAGTGATGATTTCCCCACGTTGGAGCGGCCAATAAAGGCATATTCCAGCTTGCCATCCTGCGGACATTTTCGGTAATCGGCATTGCTGATGATAAATTCGGCTGATTTGATAATCATATTTTTGGTAATTGTGATGTGGAAAATTGCGATTTCATTATTGGGTAGCTACTCGCGAATGGGAATCACACACGAAGCCTCGTCCCTTTCGATATGGCGAGGAGCCCCATACCGGTGATTAATCCGTTCAGCAGGAGTAACTCATATCCCACCTGATAGCCAAACCATTGTTTCATTGCCACCTCAGTTACAAAACACAATAACGGTGCAGCTACGGCTACCCAGGGCACATAGTTGTCCACCGGCTTGACCCTGGTATAAAGCCCAAAGAAATAAAGTCCCAACAGCGGGCCATAGGTATACGATGCCAGCTTGTAGATGGCACTGATAATGCTATCTGAACCTATCGCCTCAATAAGAAGAATGATTAGCACAAACACGCTACTGATAAGCAGGTGAACGATGCGGCGTGTATGGATGTCTTTTTTTTCCTGTTCTTTTGTTTGGGAGGTGGATTTCATATTCAGGATATCCACACAAAAAGAAGTCGTGAGTGCCGTCAGTGCCGAGTCGGCACTCGAAAAGGCTGCAGCCACAATACCCACGATAAAGGTACCCAGCACCACCGACCCCAGATGTTCACTGGCAATCACCGGTAGGATGTTATCGGATATGCCGGGTAATATAATTCCATTTTGTTCGGCAAAGATGAGTAAAAGCACACCCAGGCAGAGGAAAAGAAAGTTAATGGGCGCAAAGGCCAGTCCGTAAGAGACAACATTTTTCTGTGCATCCTTCAGGGTTCGGATAGTCAGGTTCTTTTGCATCTGATCCTGATCCAGTCCTGTCATTACAATGGTGATGAACATTCCGCTGAAGAACTGTTTGAAGAAATACTGCGTAGATGTCCAATCGTCAAACACAAAGATACGCGAATGAGGGCTCTCGCTGATGGCCCTCACCATCTCACCAAAATTGAGGTTCATCTGTAAACCTACCTGCCATACAATAAGAATGAGTGCGGCAATAAAAAGGATAGTTTGCAGCCAGTCTGTCCAGATGATGGTCTTGATTCCGCTCTTATAGCTATAGAGCCAGATCACCAGGATGATCCCGATCACGGTCACCACGAAAGGTACGCCCCAGGCATCGAACACCAGCGTTTGCAAAATAAATGCTACCAGGTATAGCCGTGCAGCGGCTCCCACGATTTTGGAGAGCAGGAAGAACCAGGCACCTGTCTTATAGGACTTTCGACCATATCGTACATCCAGGTATCCGTAAATAGTGGTCAGGTTCAGCCGGTAGTAAAGCGGTAGCAGCACGTACGCAATCACCAGATATCCGAAGAAAAAGCCAAAAACCATTTGCATATAAGTCATGTCGAGGTTTCTCACCATCCCCGGGACAGAAACAAACGTTACACCCGAAATCGAGGTGCCAATCATGGCCACGGCCACCACGTACCACCTGGACGACTTATTCGCACGGAAGAAAGTATCGTTACCCGATCCTTTCCGGCTGGTGAAGTAGGAGATCACCATCAGAACAGCAAAGTAAACCGCGATAATAATTAAGATGAATGCCGACTGCATATATCAGTTATTGAGGTAATAATTGACCAGCTGCGTGAAGGAATCGAATTGTTTGGTGTAGTTTTTTGTCGTTCCAAATCCATAGGTTACAAAGACGAACGGCACGTTCGCCATGGCCGACTGGTTGCTGTCAGAATCGGTATCACCAACGTATACGGGTGCTTTCAGCTTATTCTTTTCAATCAATAGTTTCAGGTTATGATGTTTCGGTTGCAGGTTCATCCCATGCTCCATATAGTCCATAAACAAATGACTCGTTTTGGTATGGTTCATAAAATTTACCAACCCTCCCTTCTCGCAATTACTGAGCAGAAAAAGCGGATATCTGCGGGAAAGGCGCTCCAGCCCCTCCAATACTCCATCATAAATAATCGGCTTCATCACCGGCAGCATCTCCTGATACGATTCAATGACCGCCTCAAACAGCCTCGCCTGATCTGCCGCAGTCCATCCGGGCACCAGTGTATTCAACATCAGCCTGGCCTCTTTTCCCATCAAACCCAGTATATCATCCCTGGAAATCTTATTGCTGTATCCAAGCTTTTCCAGTCCCCGGGTCCACGATATGGCATAGGTATCAACATTATCCCAAAGTGTACCGTCCATATCAAAAATTATGCTGTCGGGGAGAAAAGCAGGTGATGTAGAACAATCAGATTGCTTCATCTTATTCATATTCATTTTCGTGTGCAAAAGTAATTAACAATGCCTTAAAGGGCAAATAAAAAGGGTTAAAACAAAATGATGTCCGGGTTGTTCAAAATGAATAGAGATGTATGCAATGTGCTAAAGAACGGACAGCGTGATCCAGGCCTGGGATCACGCACATCGACGGCAATCCGGTGAAAACAAGTACCGAAATCTCCGTCATATTTTTCTCCAAATGGTCACCTGCATCATCTCCTGTGTGGTGAGGCGGGATGACTTTTTGATGGTCCTCCTAATATCCAACGGTTCTGCATGCAGGGTAAAGTTGGGTTCCAGTATTTTTTCAATGCCTTCAAGCGATGTTACCGGCTCGCCATCCTGTTTGAAACCACCTGGCCATTTATCGCGTTTTGTTTTATGGAGATCCCACGCATAAGAAGAGGCCAGCAAGAGGAAACCGCTGTCGTTCAGCCTTGTATGAATTTGTGACAGAAAGAACCCGGGGTCGCTCAGCTCCTCCAGGAGGGCTGAAGCTATGATTAGATCGTACCCTGTATAATTTGGTTTCAGGTTCATGGCATCAGCCTGCATAAATATTATCCTGTTCCTCACCGCCGTCAGTTCAAAATCATCGAGTACCACGTCACGGTAGAACACCAGATCTCCTTCATCTTTCATGGTATAGCGGATATATCCCTGTTCCTGCAGTTGAATAGGTACCCTGATCATACGTGCTGTGAAGTCGAGCGCTGTCACATCCAGATGAGTACGCGCCAGCTCAAAAGCCAGTCGCCCTGTATCTGCATTCAGGTCCAATATCCGCTTATGGCCCTCCCCCACCAGCAGATCTCGGGCCATGTCGGCCAGTTGCAGCGGCAGGCTTCGTTCAGGCGCAAAGGAATCGCCCCAATTCTCTTCGCAGGAGCGGGTCACCTCTTCGTCCGTCTCGTATTCGGCATATTGTATCTTTGGGGATTCATCGGATTGAATATAGCGGAACCCGGCATGTTGATAAAAGTGTCTGCGAAAAGCATATCTGGAATGAATGGTGGCCTCGTTACCCGTAGAGATCCAGGAGCCGCCCTTTATCAGATTGTGTTTCCCGTCGAAAGTGGGCGTGGAGAAGTCGTCGTACATCGGGTGCACCTTAAAGCCGGGAAAGCCGGTGATGGGCGTTTCGGTCCATTGCCACACGTTGCCGATCACATCGAAGAAGGGCCCCTGAGCGAACCTGTCGACCGGGCAGGGCGAAGCAAAATGCTCCAGGTTGATGTTACCAGGCGCTTGCTTCCATTCGGTCACATCCGTCAGACAAGCCACCCGGTGCATCTGGTACCATTCCGCCTCGGTGGGTAACCGGAAGCTAATGCCGGTCCGTGCGGTTTTCCAGTTACAGAACGCCTTTGCCTCCAGGTAATTTACCTCCACCGGCCAGTTCCATGGCATCTCTATCTCTTCAGCTACCAGCCGCAGACGATACCCTCTCTCATCCTTTCGCCAGAAGAGCGGCATGGTTGCCTGTTTAAAATTCCGCCAGTTCCATCCCTCTTCCGTCCAGTATTGCTGTGTCTCGTAACCATTATCTTCCACAAAAACAAGATATTCCGCGTTGGAGGTAAGAAATTTGGCCGCAGCAAAGTTGGCGACCTCCTCTTCGTAATTGCCATATTCATTATCCCAACCATAAAGCGGATGGTCGGAGGGCTTGCCCAGCTTCACGATGCCTCCCTCGACCGGGATAAGCTCATTTTCGGGTGCATCTCCGGTTTCGGGACAGCGTATGCCGAACAATCCCGGCGTCAGAAGCTCAAGCGGCAACTGACGGATCAGCACCGAGGAAGTCTCCAGGTGAATCCGTTCGTGTTCAATCCCCATCATGATTATCCAGAAAGGGTTATCCCAGCCAATGGGCAATTCCAGCGTAGTTTGGTCAATGACGTCGAGAATGGCCTTCTTTGCTTCATCACGATAGGCACGCACCTCCGCTACCGATGGCCAGTCGTAGTGATTATTGTCCAGATCGTCCCAGCTCATCTCATCCACGCCAATAGCAAAAGTTGACTCAAATTTCGGATTGATCCTCCGATCGATAATTTTTGCCAGATAAAGCTTATTGATAAAAAAAACAGCGGTATGCCCCAGGTAAAAAAGAATGATGTGCCGCAATGGATCACCCCTACGATAAAATACCTCATCCGATTTCAGCTGAGTATAGAGCAATTCATCAATCGCCCAGGTTTTCAGGAAATAATTACGTATTTCCTGCCTTTTTTCGCTTGGGTTGCCCAAACGCAAGTCTATAGTTTTTGCAATTAAATTATTCATGTTGTGATATCTTATGTGATAAAAAATAAATTAATGATTCATCTTTGAATCCAATTATGGAATAAAATAGATTTCGTAAAATTCAGCGATGACCTGGCTAGATCACTAAAGGTTTGTGTAAATAGATTTTTCTCATTTCAAATACTTCGCCGCGAGCATTCAGTTTTGTTTGCAGGATGCTGGCAACGGGACGAAAACCCATTTTTTTGTAGAGGGACAGAGCAGGCACGTTCATTTCCCATACGCGAATCACTGTGTCGGTATAACTTTTCGCAGCCTGACTGAGCAGCTCGCTGATCATCGTAGTGGCAACTCCCCTGCCACGATGGTCAGCATGCACTATCACTTCGGCAATATAAAGGGTTTTATCCAATGAGACCTCAGGTACCTTAACAGAAGGAAACTCTTGGTCATGTCGCAAGGAAAAAGCCAGCGCCACTCCTGAGAGACTGCCGTTGATGAACGCCATGACACCCGTGCCTTTTCGAGCCATCTCATCCAGCATACCCTCCGCTTTTTGCGGATCAATAAACTGCGCATACTCGCCCGTGGTAAAAGCATGCAGGTAAAGTTCCAGGATTTTGGAACGAAATTTCGGATAGTTGAATTCATCCAGTTTGAAAACCCGGATTTTCCGCGTGGGAGCTTCCATTGTTTATGACTAAGTTGTTATGTCATCCGATGTAATATCCTGATTCACGGAGACAAGTCATTCCTGTACCAGCGTTACACCTTAATTTCTTTGTTGAACAAATAAAAGAGATGTATGTTCACGCCCACTCTCACACTTCCATGCTCATCTCTCTTCACCTGTTTCCGGGAAGCCTTCAGCAAGAATGCCTCTCTTCGGGTCGTCTCTTCCCGATGAGTATTACGTGGTAGAGGCAGTGTCACTAACTCTATTTTAACACGTACTGTTAAGCGAGTGTCCCCCAAAAAGCTGGTTTTTCCTATTTTTAATTGAACAACCCAGCCATGAAAATCGTTTTAACAGAATGATTCAACCCGATTATGCTTCATTTATCCGAAATTAAACTAACTTGTAAAAAAAATATATAGTCATGAAGAATTTTATTTTTCAAAATCCGACCAAACTGGTATTCGGAAAAGGAGAGATAGCAAGGCTATCGGAATTGTTACCCGACAACGTGAACCTGATGATCACCTACGGAGGAGGAAGTGTCACCAAAAATGGCGTCTACGATCAGGTAAAATCGGCCCTCAAGGGACGCAACTACATCGAATTCTGGGGCATTGAGCCCAACCCGCACGTAGAGACTCTTCGCAAAGCCATTCAAAGAGGAAAGGAGCATCACATAAACTACCTGTTGGCGGTGGGCGGCGGCTCGGTACTCGACGGCACCAAGCTTATCGCGGCAGGTATTGTCGCTGATGAAGATGCATGGGATATTGTATTGAGTGGCGCTGCGGAAGAACAAATCCCCTTTGCATCGGTGATGACCGTCCCTGCTACCGGATCGGAGATGAACGGTGCTGCGGTCATTACAAAAGCGGAAACACAGGAAAAATACGGCTTCGGTGGTGATTATCCTCAATTCTCCATTCTCGACCCGGAAGTAACCTACTCCCTATCAGACCATCAGATTGCCTGCGGATTGGCCGATGCATATACGCATGTGCTGGAACAGTACCTTACCACACCAGGACAATCGCGCATCATGGACCGCTGGGCTGAAGGTGTCCTGTTGTCTGTCATGGAGATCGCACCAAAGATCAAAACGAACTCCAGAGACTACGACCTGATGGCCGACTACATGCTGGCCGCCACACTGGCCCTGAACGACTTCATCCGCATGGGAATTACCCAGGACTGGGCTACCCATCAGATCGGACACGAACTGACGGCACTGCACGGCATCACACACGGGCACTCGCTGGCCATTGTCATGCCAGGCCTGCTTCGTGTATTAAAAAAACAGAAACATGCAAAATTGTTGCAGTACGGCGAACGGGTATTCGGCATTATGGATGGGTCCGAAGAGGAAAGAGTAGATAAAGCCATCGCAATGACGGAAGAATTTTATCGTTCACTCGGACTAACTACCCGCCTGTCGGAAGAAGGTATCGGAAACAAAACCATCGAAACCATCGCCCGACGCTTTAATGAACGGAATGTGGCCTATGGTGAGAATCGGAATGTGACCGGAGATGTGACAAGAGAGATATTGAAAAGCTGTTCCTGAACAGCTTTTCAATTGTTATTCAGTCATGATGATAATACGAAGCCATGGAAAAAATTTGTACATTTGGCCAGATAACAAAAAACCAAAAAATGCGAAAAACAACCACACTAATCCTGGCAAGCCTTTTCGTGATGCAGGCTTCGGCTCTGGACGACGCCCGCATGCTGCGTTATCCCGACATTAACGGAAACCTCATCGCGTTTGTCTATGCAGGCGACATATGGACGGTAGATGCCGGTGGTGGCAGCGCCAAAAGAGTCACCTCCCACCCCGGCATTGAACTGTTTCCTAAAATATCACCCGACGGCAAATGGATTGCCTTCTCTGCCGAATACTCCGGAAGCCGGCAGATATGGGTAATGCCTTCCGAAGGAGGTACCGCTCGACAACTCACTTTCTATAACTCTGTCGGCGAAATGCCACCCCGTGGCGGATTTGACAACGTGGTTCTCGACTGGACGCCCGACAGCCGCCGCATTCTCTTCCGTAGCAACCGCACCGCTTTTGGCGATCGCAACGGACGTTATTTCACCGTAAGCATCGAAGGCGGTTTTGAGGAACCACTGCCTATTGTCAACGGCGGTTTCGCCACCTACTCTCCCGACGGGTCACAGCTCTGCTTCACGCCCGTGGATCGCGAGTTCCGTACCTGGAAAAGATATAAAGGAGGCCGCGCCACCGAGCTGTGGAGCTACGATCTGCGTAACAACAGCTCCCGGCAAATCACCCAATGGACAGGATCCGATCAATGGCCGGTATGGTATGGCGACCAAATTTTCTATGCTTCCGACCGCGATACACGCCTCAACATCTGGCGCTACAACACCACAACGGGCGAAAATGTGCAGGTAACGCATCACACAGCCTTCGACGTGATGTGGCCCTCCGGTGATAACGGCAGGCTGGTATACGAAAATGGCGGTTATCTCTATGTGTTGGACCTCACTTCCGGAAAATCCGAAAGAGTAGCCGTCTCAATCCATTACGATAATCCCAACCTCCATCCCTATTTCAAAAATGTGACGGATTTTATTGGCAGTTATGCTCTCTCCCCAAGCGGGAAAAGGGTTCTGTTTGAAGCCCGTGGTGACATCTTTTCTGTTCCTGCAGAAAAAGGCGAAATCAGAAACCTGACCAACACCCAGGGAGTGCGGGAACTCTCTCCCGCATGGTCTCCCGACGGCAAGCAGATTGCTTTCTACTCCGACGTCACGGGCGAGTACGAGCTTTACCTGCTCGAAAACAAGGAAGGCGCCCAGCCGCGACAGGTCACCAGCGGCTCCTCAGCCTGGAAGTACGCTCCCGAGTGGTCTCCCCGCAATACCCATCTGGTCTACAGCGACCGCACCATGAAGCTCTGGCTGGTGAATGTTTCCACGGGCAGACAGACCGTCATCGACGAAGCTTCCGGCGATGAGATCAGGGACTATGCCTTCTCACCCGACGGCGATTGGGTTGCCTACAGCAAAACATCACCCAACTACCAGTCGGCTCTCTGGCTCTACAGGTTATCGACAGCCGAAAGGAAACAGGTCACCGATGCCTCTTTTTCCGACGACAACCCGGTGTTCAGTCGCGACGGCAAGTATCTTTTCTTTCTTTCCAACCGGGACTTCAACCTCACCTTCAGCAGCTTCGAGTTCGATTATCTCTATAATAACGCCACCCGTATCTATGCCATTCCTCTATGCAATGACGGAACCACCCTCTCACCCTACCGGGAAGATTCCGAACCCTACGTCAGTGAAAAAGACAACATGGAGGATAATATGAAGCAAGAGAAGAAGAACGGTAAAGAAGAAGATAAAAAGTCATTGTCAGCCGAAGAAATACGGGTAGAGATTGATTTTGACAGGATCGGCAACCGCATAGAGGCGTTGCCCCTGCCGGCAGGGAGCTACCGCATCATCGGATCAACAGATGAGGGACTCCTCTACTCTGCTGGCAACAAGATCATGCGTTATCATATCAAGGAGGGAAAGTCGGAAGAGATACTCGACGGCGCAAGCTTCGGCGCCCTTTCTGCCAATGGCAAATCGTTGGTCTACCGTACAGAAAAAGACTATGCCGTAGCGAGGACTGAGCCAGGACAGAAGAACGGAAGTGGAAAGATCAACCTGAGTAATTTGACCATGAAGATCGAGCCCCGTGCGGAATGGAATCAGATCTATGCCGATGCATTCCGCATATTCCGCGACTATTTTTACGTAAACAATCTGCACGGCGTCGACTGGGAAGGGATACGCAAAAATTACGGAGCACTGCTACCCCATGTACCCAGTCGTTTCGACCTTGATTATATCCTAAACGAGGTTGTGAGCGAAACCAACACTGGACATGCTTACGTGGACTGGGGGGATATCAACAGGGTAGAGAGAATTGACGGCGGACTGCTGGGGGCTGAACTGGAGGCCGACCTTACTGCTCAACGCTACCGTATCCGAAAGATTTATGCTGGTGAGAACTGGAACGAATCCCGCCGTTCCCCCCTCACCGAAAGCGGGATAAATATCAAAGAGGGAGACTATCTTCTTCGTGTAAATGGACGGGAACTCACAACAGCACAAAATCCATACGAGTTATTGGAAAATCTGGGCAGCCGCCATGTGGAACTGACGGTCAACAGTAGCCCTTCCTCTTCCGGAGCTACAGACTACAAGGTGAAAACCGTCACCAGCGAGACTGAGCTACGGTACCTCGACTGGGTGAGAAGCCGCCGCGAAATGGTAGACCGGCTCTCTGGGGGTACAATAGGATATATACACGTACCCAACACTGCTATCGAAGGAAACCGGGAACTTTTCAAGGGAATGCTTGCTTATAACGACAAGGAGGCGCTGATTATTGACGACCGCTATAATGGTGGCGGTTTTATCCCGGACCGGATGATCGACCTCCTCAATCGGCGCACCCTTGTTTACTGGTATCGCAACGGTCTGCCGCAACCGATGAAGTCGCCCGGCATTGCCCATGATGGCCCCAAGGCAATGCTCATTAACGGTTACTCCTCCTCTGGTGGCGACGCGTTCCCCTATTTCTTCCGAAAAACGGGCGAAGGGAAGCTTATCGGCACCCGCACCTGGGGAGGGCTGGTAGGTATCTCCGGCAACGCACGCCTGGCAGACGGAGGTTATATCTCCGTGCCTCGATTCGGCATCTACAATGAAGATGGTCAGTGGATCATCGAAGGTGTCGGCGTCTATCCCGATATCGAGGTGGTGGATCGTCCCGAAGAGCTGGCCAAAGGCAACGATCCGGCCATTGAAAAAGCGGTGGAAGTCCTTCTGGATGAATTGCAAAAAAATCCGCCCCGGAAAGTCATTGCTCCGGCACCACCGGACCGGTCGCAGTGGATTGAATTTGACGTAAAGTAGGAATCTTATTCCACATATAAGACGCCTACTCCCATTCAGGCCGAAACGAAGGTTCAGGATTATCTCAAAGGATAATTGATCATCCACCAGATGCCATATTTGTCTCTGAAGTTTCCGAAGTAGTCTCCCCAAAACATCTCTTCCATCGGCATCTCCACCTCACCGCCAACCGAAAGTTCGTTGAAGAGGCGATCAGCCTCTTCACGGCTGTCGGGTGTAAGACTGATGTAGTTGTTGTTACCCGGCTTGAACTGTGATTTCATGTGGCCCGGCACATCTGATCCCATCAGAATATTCTCCCCAACTGGAAGACTTACATGCATCACCCGGCTGCGATCCTCGTCGGAGATATCCATCCCTTCCACGTTGAATTCCCCCATTCTGGACAAATAGGTAAACTCACCCCCAAAAACGGACTTATAAAAATTGAACGCCTCTTCACAGGTACCATCAAAATTGAGATACGGATTTAATTTTGCCATAATTGTAAATGTTAAATAAATTGCAAAGAATTGAAAAAACAAGATGATATTGAAAATACCACCGTTACTTCCCTTCGGCTATTCAGCTGCTTCCTGCAGCTTCCGGATATCTAGTTTCTGCATGGTCATCATCGTCTCCATCACTTTGGTCGATTTCCGTAAAAGTTCCTTCATCACGGCAGGTGTTATCTGCCAGCTCACCCCAAATTTGTCCCGCAGCCAGCCGCACCTACTCTCCACACCACCATCGGCAGTCAGCTTATCCCAGTAGTCGTCGATCTCTTCCTGCGTGTGGCATTCCACCACAAGCGACATCCCTCCGGTAAAATCAAAAACATGAGGATACGAACTATCCATGATCATCAACAGATAATTGTTTACTTTGAACTCAGCATGCTGCACATGCCCGGCTATCTCACCTTCGTTGCCTGTGTATCGGAGAATGCCTCTTTTTTCGGAAGCGGGAAAGACCGAAGTATAGAAATCGATTGCCTTTTCTGCTTTACCGTTGTTTTCACCCACAAACATCAGCGTAGGCACCAGCTTCTGGATAATATCTTTCTCTTCGCCGGTATAGAGCTGCCAAGACACACCGAAACGATCTTCCACCCATGCATATTTCCGGCTGAAAGGATAGGAATCCAGCTGCATCAGTTCTCTGCCACCGTCACTCAATTGTCTGTGCACAGTTTCTACTTCTTTTTCGTCCGTTGTCAGATACATCAACGAAAAAGATGGATTGGGACGAAAGATTTCACCACCATTTAACAGCATGATCCGTTGCCCTTCCATTTTCAATACAGACACCCACTGATTTTGATCCACGATTTCGGTTCCCGGAAAAACAGACAGGTAATAATCAGCCACTTCACGCGCATTGTTGTTGCACCAGATACAGGGGTATACCAGTTTGTCCATAATCACATTATTTAGAATGAATCTACAGGACAAATATAAAACGAATATGTATAAAAACAATTCTTTCTATGTTTTTTTTGGAAATGAAGAGATACTTCAAAGTGAATCACGAATGGCAATCGCGACAGTAGGGTATAAAAACTGATAACCGGCATGGAGTATTTTTTCCGAAGAGACCGGGCTTCCTTCCAGAATCATTCCGGCCGCTTCACCCAATAAAAGCTGCAGCAGAAAAGCCGGTATTTTGGGAAAGAAAAAAGGACGTTTCATCTCCGCTGCAAGTGTTTTCATAAATCCGGCATTGGTAACCGACTCAGGGGAAACAGCATTAAAAACTCCCTGCATTGTATTATCTTCTATCGCCTTCAGATATATCCTGCAAAGGTCATCCAAATGAATCCAGGGCAGATATTGCCTGCCTGTACCCAACGGTGACCCTAAGCCGAATCCGGTGGGCAGCTTCAATTTTCCGAAAGCTTCGTTATCCTTTGAAATAACGAAAGCTGTACGCAATGCTACGGTGCGAACTCCAAGTTCTTCCCGGAAAGCAAATGCTGCGGACTCCCACTTTTTACAGGTTCGGCTCAGAAAGTCATTTTTTGCAGGATTATCTTCCTCGGTGAATATCTTACTGCTCGTCTGCATTCCATAATAACCCACCGCAGAAGCCGAAATGAAGGCATCCGGCTTTTTGGTCATCGACTGGCAAGTCTCCAGTAAGAATTTGGCAGTCTGGACCCGGCTTTCCACGATCTCTTGCTTCTTGCGTCGCGTCCATGGCTCCTCTCCCAGGTTCGACCCAGCCAGGTGAACAATCACGTCCGCCTGTTCAAGTGCTTCCCTGTCTATTTCATTTTTATGGTAATTCCATCTGTATCGGGGTATTTCGGCATTCACATGCCGCTCCCTGCTCAACCAGATCACACTGTATCCTTTCTCTCTGAGCATGACCGTGAGCCTTCGTCCGATCATCCCCGACCCTCCGGTAAGCAGGATTGTCTTCATCCTATTAACAGGTTATTTTATCGTCTGTTGCCACTCATGGCGATCATAATATAGTAAAGAAGCGTGGCGAGCGAACTGAGGGCTGCCACCACATAGGTGTATCCGGCCCAACGCAGGGCATCCTCTGCCTGGTTGTGGTTGCTCACATCTGTAATCCCGGCAGTACTAAGCCAGCGTAGTGCCCGGTTGGTCGCATTTTTCTCTACTGGAAGGGTGATAAAGCTAAAAAGAGTAGACAAAGCAAACATCGCGATACCGAACCACAGCAGCATGGGGAATGTCTCAATCAGAATAATTCCCAACAGGAGTACCCACATCACCCATTTTGAAGTCGAAGAGATGACAGGCACAAGGGCAGAACGTAGTTTTAACGGGGCATATCCTTTGGCATGCTGCAGCGCATGCCCTGTCTCGTGTGCGGCTACTGCTGCAGCAGCCACGCTGTAGCTTCCATATACCGGCTCGCTGAGATTGATCGTTTTGTTGAGCGGGTTGTAATGGTCGGTCAGTCGCCCTCGCACAGAGATCACCTGCACATCATAAATCCCGTTGTCGTGTAACATTTTTTCCGCGACCTCCCTACCTGTCATTCCGTTACGCAGGGGTACTTTTGCATATTTTTTAAACCGGCTCTGCAGGGTTGCCTGCACTACCCAACCGGTCAGGGCAATTCCGATAAATATAATCCAAATTAAAGCCATAAATCTATATTGTATTTCTATTTAACATTTTCGCACTTTCAAAAGTTCACTTTCTCATGAGCATGAACACTCTTTCTAAGCATAATTAGCAAAAATCATACCAATAAACGACCTATTGTCATAGAGACAGCATAGCGCAGTCTTTCCTTAACCACTTCATATCAAAGCAAAAAAAACGATCGTAAGCATAATCCCCAAGCCAGTCAGTGCAAATCCTCGTTTGCTCTTCCTGGTGCTAAATTTAAACATAAAAAAGGAAGATACCGCAAGAAACAGGAGTAAAATACCGTAGATGGTGTTAAACAATGACAAACGATTGTTTCCGGTTACCGTATGCAGATTGACAAGTTTTTTAATAACGGTGGATAATCTTTCCGGCAAATTTTGTTTCAAATGGGACACTGAGGTTTGTTCCTTTTTTAAAAAATCGGTGTTCCGGTAAACAAGCAACACCCCACTCAATACCTACACAAGCGTCAACCCTAAGGTTAAAAAACCGACATCCCGATGGAGAGACCTCATGAAGTATTTGAATTTTTAATATTTTCCACATTAATTAAAACACAACACCACACAAAGTATCCAAAATGGATGTTTTGTGCGGTGTTAATTATGTCAACGCCGATCTAGCGGATAATTGTCTGTGCCCTGTCCGGTCCGAGTGATACAATGGCGATAGGTACACCCAGCTCCTCCTCAAGAAAAGTGAGGTAGTTGTTAAATTCCTCAGGAAATTCATCTTCCGACTGCATCTCAGTCATATCGGTCTTCCAGCCCGGAAGTTCCACATACACCGGCTCAATACCTTCCGAAATATCGAATGGCAAATCATCCGTTTCCTTTCCGTCGATCTTGTACGATACACAGGCTTTGATAGTATCAAAGCTATCCAGCACATCGCTCTTCATCATCACCAACTTAGTCACCCCGTTCAGCATCACGGTATAGCGCAACGCCACCAGGTCGATCCAACCACAACGGCGCGGGCGACCGGTTACGGAACCATATTCTCTCCCCTGATCCCGCAATAATTGCCCATCATCATCGAATAGTTCGGTAGGAAACGGTCCACTTCCCACGCGTGTGCAATAGGCCTTAAAGATGCCATATACCTCACCGATCATTTTCGGTGCAACACCCAGACCTGTGCAAGCACCCGCACAGATGGTATTGGAAGAGGTGACAAAGGGATAGGATCCGAAGTCGATATCGAGCATAGCACCTTGTGCTCCTTCAGCGAGGACATTGCCTCCGTTGGCCAGATGTTTATTGATAAAATGCTCGCTCTCGATAATCTGAAACTCTTTCATTTTCTCCACCCCCTCAAACCATTCCTTTTCCAGTTTGGGCAGAACACCTTCCCAATCCGAAGGATCCAGTTTTTCCTTGTGGCGCTGCACTGCATTCCGATATTTCTCGTCGAAATTATGAAACAAGTCCCCTACCCTCAGTCCATGGCGGCTAATCTTGTCTGTATAAGTGGGGCCTATGCCTCTTCCGGTAGTACCGATTTTTGCCTCGCCCATGGCCTTTTCAGAAGCAGCATCCAGCAATCGGTGGGTAGGCAGGATCAGGTGTGCTTTTTTGGAGATATAGAGTCTGTCGGTAAGCCTGTGTCCCGAGGCCTCCAGAGCTTCCACTTCCTGTTTGAACAACGCAGGGTCAATCACCACTCCATTCCCGATAATATTTATTTTTCCTTCCTGGAAAATCCCCGAGGGAATCGATTTCAGTATGTATTTTTCGCCTTCAAATTCAAGGGTGTGCCCGGCATTGGGTCCACCTTGAAAACGTGCTACGATCTCATAATTGGGTGTGAGCACGTCCACCACTTTTCCTTTTCCTTCATCGCCCCACTGGAGGCCTAAAATTACATCAACTTTCATTTTCGACTATTTATTATCGGTTTTATCACTTCTGCCGCGTGCCAGTTTTCTCAATTCCATCTTTTTGGCATGACTACATTTGCTGCATATACCGTAAATATACATGCTATAATAACTTACCGTAAATTTTTTAATTTTCTTCAATTGAGCCTGTGTGAGCAGGTCGCTATTTTTTGTCTCCCAAACTTGTCCACACGAAGTACAGATTAAATGATCGTGGTTTTCATTCACATATGCTCTCTCATATTTTGACACGTTCCCGCCAAACTGATGCTTTACAACCAGGCCACAATCCAACAACAGTTCAATTGTATTATAAAGGGTAGCCCTGCTTACACGAAAATTCACGTCGATCATCGACTTGTAGAGCGTATCCATATCAAAGTGCCCTTTGGTGGTATAAATATGATCAAGTATCGCAAAACGTTCGGGCGTTTTCCGGTGTTTATGCAGTGTGAGATACTCCATAAACTCATCACGCACTTGTTTTTTTAATTTCTGACTACCGTCCATTGCTACAAAATTATTCCATTTTATTGATTAAACCTAACGATACGTTCTATTTTTTTGTCCAAAACTATTCAAATATAACACATTGTTATCGTGATTATTACTTCAATGTTTCGGAATGATAGAAAAAGGCTGGTACGCTTGCCTCACTTTCGTTATGATAGGAGTCCGAAACGGTAATATAGTAATAGTAAGCCTTGTCATCATCAGGAATATGGAATTCCACATGGGGTTCACGCAATCCCACCGCCAGTATATTTTCAGCATCATCGGTGCTAAATTCTTCGCTTGAACTTCTGTACACGTTGTAAGTTACTCTATTTTCCTTGTTTTTAGCCTCCCACTTCAGTTGAAAAATGCCATCCGGCAGTTTTTCGGCTCGAAGATCGTAAGGTTTTTCCGGTACAGAATCAGACAACCAGGTCAACGAAGGGAGTTTTGCCGGATATTTGTAATATGTTTTCAGTGCTTGAAGAATACCTTTGGTGTTCGAAAGCACATTTTCGGTTCGAAAAAAAGCCTGCCCGGTTGTATTTTTCATGCGTGTATACTCCAGCTGGCTGAGGATGTCCTGACGAGACCATCCCAACTCAATCATCTGGTAAGCCCCGAGTCCGGGAACCACAATCCTCCCGTTACCGTGATTCAACCAGTCATCCACATAAGGATAGAATAACTGATCCTTATAATACATCATCGGATAAATAGCATCGTGTATTCCTGTCTTCATCCATTTAGCGGCATCTTGGTATACTGTTTCAAAGGCAGTCCATCCATGGCCCTGAGTTCCCAGAGTTCGATATCTGCCCAGGGGGGAACTGCTCACCTGTACCCATGGCTTTAATTCTTTCACCCTGTCATATGCTTTTTTCACAAAGCGCGTGATGTTGTCTCTTCGCCAATCAGCCCGTGTTTTTCCTTTTCCGTGAAGCCGGTACATCCCATCATCGGGAAACTGGCCTCTGTTATCCGGATAACGGATATAATCAAAATGAATGCCATCCACATCATAGTTATCCACGACCTCCTCCACTATCGAAAGCAGATAATCGTCCGTTCTTGGATTACCGGGATCCAGAAACCATTCACCTTTAAACTTTTTTGTGATGGAAGGGTTCTTTCTAGTTACGGATGATGCGCCCAGACTTTTTACATGCTTGTCTCCTCCCAATGGATAAGTTATGATCCAGGCATGGCACTCCAAGCCGCGTTTATGGCATTCTTCGACGGCAAATGCCAGCGGATCGAATTTGGTGCGACCCGGGCTATCTGTAACCATCATTGACGACATTGGCTCTATACGGGAGTTGTAAAAAACCTCTCCGCGTGCCCGCACCTGGAACATCACGGTATTGAAATTGTTTTTTTTAAGATTATCCAGTATGGCGATCAACTCTCTTTTCTGCTCATCCTGGCTGATTCTGTTTTGTGGCCAGTCCAAGCCATAGTTTGTGGTCAGCCAGACAGCTCTTACTTCCGTTGACGGCATGCCGGAGGAAAATGTCTCCGGCGTAATACATAACAAAAGAATGAGCAAAAGATATATTTTGTCCATTAATTATACACGATCTAAACTTTTTGCATACAAATATAACACAAAAATATCGGTTTCACATTGCAGTCTAGGGAGGTTTTCGTGGCAAAACATCCGAAAAGAAAAACAAGACGGCTCCAAATGAGAAAACGTTCCTCCACATACACGTAGAAGAACGTTTTATTCGCTTGGAGCGGAAGACGGGACTCGAACCCGCGACCCCGACCTTGGCAAGGTCGTGCTCTACCAACTGAGCTACTTCCGCGATATTGTATCTTTTTCACACCTCTGTGTGTATCTCTTTTCTGTCACCTTGCCAAGGTCGATTTCACTTTCTTTTGGGGCAAGGTCGTGCTCTACC
>ENA-UOOM01000070-UOOM01000070.1-fermentation-metagenome-genome-assembly--contig:-NODE-70-length-123049-cov-15.490869_pt1 | contig 123049 bp, 107 predicted proteins | sample MGYA00245781_ERZ724031 | MGnify/ENA primary metagenome ERZ724031 (study PRJEB28704, sample SAMN03018317) | fermentation metagenome | biome: anthropogenic terrestrial biome; feature: soil...
TTGTTGTGATGGACAAAGAGTTGAACATAGTTTCGGTATTTAAAAATGGAAAGCTTAATAAAAATTAGCACTGTCAATATAGGATAAGTAGAAATGCGAATGCTTTTTGGCTTTGTGCATAAACGGAATATAACTATGCCATTTTTTTCATATACGCTTGTGGTTTGACAATACTAAGTATTAAATGAAGGCGTCTCCAAATTTTGGAGACGCCTTCATTTCGATTAAGTTAAAAACACATTACTGGTCGTTTGACTTTGTTTCTATTTCTTCCATCGCCTTCGCAAAGAACGCATCCGGCATCATTGTGCCAAGGTCGCCCGATTTGCGGCTGCGGACAGATATAGTGCCATCACGCACCTCTTTTTCGCCGAGTATAAGCATATAAGGCACTTTGTGCAACTGTGCTTCACGGATTTTATACCCGATTTTTTCATTGCGCGTGTCAAGTTCAACACGCAAGCCACCCTTTTTAAGGTAATCAGTAATTTTATTTGCATAATTAAGCGCAGCTTCAGAAATCGGCAGAACCTTAACCTGCACCGGTGCCAGCCACATTGGGAATGCACCTGCATAGTGCTCTGTCAGGATAGCAATAAAGCGCTCAATGCTGCCGAAAATCACGCGGTGTAGCATTACTGGACGGTGCTTTTCGCCGTCTTCGCCCGTATATGTCAGGTCAAAGCGTTCCGGCATCTGGAAGTCAAGCTGTATGGTCCCGCACTGCCATGTCCTTCCAAGCGAATCACGAAGGTGAAAATCAATTTTAGGGCCGTAAAATGCACCGTCGCCCTCATTTATCTCATATGGCTTTCCATTCTTCTTCAGTGCATGGATAAGGGCGTTCGTTGCCATCTCCCACTGCTCGTCCGTACCCATTGAATTTTCAGGGCGAGTTGAAAGCTCAAGGCTATAGTCAAACCCAAACACCTTATAAAATTTATCAATCAGATCCATAACACCGAGAATTTCGCTTTCAACCTGGTCAGGAGTCATAAAAATATGTGCATCATCCTGTGTAAAGCAGCGTACGCGCATCAAACCGTGCAAAGTGCCGGAAAGCTCGTGGCGGTGCACAAGGCCCAGCTCTGCGAGGCGTTCAGGCAGGTCACGGTATGAATGCGGCCTGTGCTTGTAGACAAGCATCCCGCCAGGGCAGTTCATAGGCTTTATCGCGTAGTTCTGCCCATCGATTTTCGTTGTATACATATTGTCCTTATAATGGTCCCAGTGGCCTGAGCGGTGCCACAGCTCTTCGTTGAGTATCATAGGCGTGCGTATCTCTTCATACCCATGTTTTGCATGCTCTTCGCGCCAGAACTGCTCAAGCTGGTTGCGCAGTATCATGCCATGCGGCAGGAAAAACGGGAAGCCAGGGCCTTCTTCGTATATATCGAACAAGTCGAGCTCACGCCCGAGTTTGCGGTGGTCACGCTTCTTTGCTTCTTCCATCATGTCAAGATAATGCTGAAGGTCTGAAGCCTTTGGAAACGAAATGCCGTAAACGCGCTGCAGCATTTTGTTTTTTGCATTGGCGCGCCAGTATGCACCGGTGCAATTTGTAAGCTTAACAGCCCTTACACATCCTGTGCTCATCAGATGCGGGCCTGCACACAGGTCAATGTAATCGCCCTGCTGGTAAAAGCTGATTTTTTCACCTTTGCCCGCATGTTCTTTAATGAGCTCTACCTTATACCTCTGATGTTCTTTTTCCATAAGGGCAATGGCATCTTCCGGCGAAAGCTCGAAGCGTTTAAGCGGAAGGTCAGCTTTTATGATTTTTTTCATCTCGGTTTCGATTGCCGCCAAATCTTCAGGTGCTAAAGTGCGCGGAAGATCGAAATCATAGTAAAACCCGTTTTCAATAGCAGGCCCTATGGCAAATCCCGCCTCCGGGAACAGCTTTTTCACTGCCTGCGCCATTATATGCGAAGTTGTGTGCCAATAAGTTTTTTTGCCTTCGGCATCATCAAACGTAAGTATTTGGAGTTCACAGTCCTTAGTTACAGGTGTGCGCAGATCCACTACTTTTCCGTCAAGTTTGCCGGCGCATGCCGCTTTGTACAAACCAGCGCCGATAGATTTAGCTATCTCGGCGACAGTTGTGCCGCTTTCGAATTTCTTTACATTGCCCTTCAGATTGACTTTTACCAATTATATCCTCTCCTTCAATTATAAGTGCAGGCAACAAAAAAAGCCTTCCCCAATTATTGGGGTAAGGCTTTAGCTTACGGTTCCACCCAACTTCAGCAGAAATTTTTCTGCCCTCTTTGTAAGCTGTAACGGGCTTTAACCGGCACGCCTTTTGCCTTTAAAAGCTTCGGCGCACACTCGGAGGCGGTAGCCATTCATTTTTACCGCTGCGGACGTTTCCAGCTTAAAGCGCCCGCTCTCTGCTGCGGATTACAAATGTAGCTTCCTCGTCAACGTTTTAAAATAATCTTTATCTGCGTGCCCTATCATATCACCCGACACCTTCATTGTCAAGGAAAAATTTCCGCATCCAGTAAAGCATATTGCTTCAAAGCCGTATTAAACGTAAAAACATTTGATAAACATTTTTCGTTCACAAATAAACTCATAAATCAATCTACTGATTCAGCAAATTCCGACACGATGTTTCAAAGCCGCCATAAATATTATTAACTTAAACTTAATACTGCAGTCACCTACAGCCCAAGTTTCAGCTCCGACTGGCGCAAACATTTTATCCTTTTAGTATAATCAGATATTATTTTTCCAACTTTGGCATAGGAATCCGCCCCAAGATTTTTTTGTTTTATATGTGCAAACTAAATGTACGAAAAATGAAAAAGGGAACCCACACTTGGGTTCCCTTTCACAACAAAGCATATCAAAATTATTTCACGAGGTCTTTAATCTCTTGAGCAAAGTTCTCTTTGCGTTTCTCTATACCTTCACCGCGTTCAAAGCGCGCATAACCAGTAATTTTAATATCGCCGCCAAGCTTTTTCGCTATCTGCTCTGTATACTGCTTTACTGAAAGTTTGTCATCTTTAATGAATGCCTGGTCAACAAGGCAAACTTCCTTATAGAATTTATGCAGTTTGCCCAAGACTATCTTGTCAGCTATAGCTGCCGGTTTACCTGACTCTATAACCTGCTGCTTGAGGATTCCTTTCTCATGCTCTACAACATCATCAGGAACGCTCTTCTCATCAAGATACTGTGGTATAATAGCCGCAACCTGCATACAGATATCCTTTGCATACTCCTTAAACTCAGGCTTTGATGCAACTTCAGGCGAAGTAGCAAAATTCACAAGCACTCCGATTTTGCCTTCCGCATGGATATAGGCACCTACAGTACCGTTGAATTCTTTGAAACGGCGGATTTTAATGTTTTCGCCGATTTTCATGATCTTTTCTTTCAGAAGCGCATCTACCGTTTCATCTGAGCCTACGGCCTTGCATTTCAAAAGTGCATCAACATCTGACGGATCCGAAGCAAGAATAGTGTCGGCGCAAGTCTTGACAAAGCTGCGGAACTCAGCGTTTTTGGCAACAAAGTCAGTTTCCGAATTGACTTCAATAACTACGCCTTTTGTTGCGTCACTATTTGTTACTGCATAGGCTATTCCTTCCGCAGCAATGCGGCCAGCTTTTTTCGTAGCGGTTGCAAGGCCTTTTTCACGGAGAAAGTCAATTGCTTTATCTATATCGCCGTCTGCCTTTGTCAGTGCCTTCTTGCAGTCCATCATGCCGCAGCCGGTTTTCGCGCGGAGCGCTGCGACGTCTTTCGCTGTAAAAGCCATTATATTACATTCCTCGCTTTATAAAAAATGTTTCATTCAGGCTGCATTATTTTCCTGCTGCGGCCTGCCCATCAGTTTCGTTTACCTTTTCATCTTCAGCTGCTGCGCCCGTCTGGCCTTCTCTGCCTTCTATGATAGCATCCGCCATGATAGATGAAATCAGCTTAACTGCACGGATAGCATCATCATTGCCCGGAATAACATAGTCTATCTCATCCGGGTCACAGTTTGTATCAACAATAGCAACAATCGGGATATGCAACTTGCGCGCTTCCGAAACGGCAATATGCTCTTTGCGCGGGTCAACAATAAACAGTGCGCTCGGCAAAGACTTCATGTCTTTAATGCCGCCAAGGAATTTCTCGAGCTTTGCAATTTCAAGCTTCAGCTTGCTGACCTCTTTTTTCGGCAGCAAATCAAATGTGCCATCATTCTCCATTGTCTGGAGCTGGTTGAGCCTGTCTATCCTGTGACGGATAGTGCGGAAATTAGTGAGCATGCCGCCGAGCCACCGGGCATTTACATAAAATGCGCCGGCGCGCTCTGCTTCCGTCTTTATTGACTCCTGAGCCTGCTTTTTCGTTCCAACAAAAAGCACAGACTTGCCGTCCATAGACAGGCCACGGATGAAATTGTAGGCTTCGTCGAGCTTGCGCACTGTTTTCTGCAGGTCAATGATATAGATCCCGTTGCGCTCTGTAAAAATATACGGTTTCATTTTTGGGTTCCATCTTCTGGTCTGATGGCCGAAATGGACACCTGCTTCAAGAAGCTGCTTCATGGATACAACTGGCATTAAATAAAACCTCCTTGGTTTTTCCTCCGCCGTACGTCTGAAATTGGCGATAAAACCCGTTTGCGGGCACCGTTCGCCTGTGCGGCGTGTGTAATACGTTGATATTATATCACAGGCATTAAAAAAGCACAAGAAAAATTGTTTACTGCACGCCCTGCATATCAGAAACTGCCTTTACAAGCTCTTCATATGAAATCACTGAGTTTAAGACCTGAGGCATAGAGTTTGTTGAAAGATATTCTGGCAGGCCAAGCCGGCGTAACAGTGTCTTCCTTTTCCGTGCGCTCTGCTGCCCGCCTGAAAGTCCAAGATAATAAAGGTCTGCTTTTGTTATCTGCCGCCCTGACGGCTTGCTCACGCCTTCCACAGCAACTCCGGCATGTTTGAGTGCCTCTACAATCACGCCTGCAGGCACCCCTTCCACACCGAGCTTTCCCTCTTTCGAAGGCTTAGGCTTACGCTTTTCTTTGCCAGCAATATCAGGTATATAGGCATTTTTAATTTTTTCCGGCGGTATCGAGCCCATGAGATAATGGCGTATTAAGAAGCCCGCCGAGTCGCTGTCTGTCAGTATCACAAGGCCGCGGCTGTCTGCAATGCGGCGAAGCATTGCCATCTGTTCACGGTTCTTGAAAATCCGGAAACCATTTGTCTGGATTATAAGCCCGTCTACAACAGATGACAGTTTTATCTTGTCATACTTTCCCTCGACGATAATGGCTTCTTTTACATGAATCAAACCACTTTCTCCCTTTCGGAAATCCAGATCAGCTGGGCTATCAGCTTCTCCAGAATAATTCTGCGGTCACCATGCGCGCTTTTCAGGGCGATATCCGCCTTAAGCAAAGCTGCAAGGCTTTCGCGCAGCATTTGGTCAGAGTAGCGTTTTGCTGTCCTTTCGGCATTTGCAAGCCGGAACTCTTTATGCGCATAGTCGAAATACTTTGCTGGCTCCATTGCTGAAAATCCGCTCTGTATTGAAATCCTTACGCGGTACATGTCAAGGTAGGCACCTGAAAGCACAGACAGCACTGCCACAGGCTCTTCGTGCTGATACAGCAGCTGGTCAAGTATATTGTAGGCTTTGTCTCCGTCACCTGCCATGATTGCCTTTGAAAGGTCAAATACACGCGCCTCAAGATTTTTCGTTGTAAGCCTGCCAACAGTTTCAGCCGTGATTTCGCCGCTGCCCGTATAGGCGCAAAGCTTTTCCATTTCGTTTTGCACGGTCTGCATATCAGTTCCGCATGATTTTATCATGCGCCCGGCATTTGCGCGTGAAATTTCGCACCCGCGCCTTGAAGTGCCGCTGCAGACGAGCTTTTCGAGCTGCTGCTCCGTGCGCCGTCGAAACTCAACAACCACGCCGGCTTTGCCAGCCTCGGCGATAAACCTTTTCCATTTACGGTCGCGGCGCTCATCAAAATCCAACGAAACAAGATAAATCACAAGCACGCATGTGTCAGGCAGCCCCGCAATCATCTCCTGAAGCTTTGACGGCTCCGCTCCATGCAGTGCATTTATATCAAGGTCGGCAACAGCTACACATTTGCGCTGTGCCATTACCGGCAGGGATTCTACAGCCGCCGCTATCTGGTCAATTCCTGCGTCCTCACTGAATTTTTGTAGATTAAAGTCACGCAGCCCCTGTGAGCCGGCTTTTTCGGCTATTTTCCTGGCAAAATAGCCAACCATATATTTTTCTTCACCGTAAAGGAAGTAAAGCTTTGCAAAATTTGATTTTTCAATCTGCTTCCTCAGTTCTGTTTCGGTAATCTGCGGCATTACGGCTCCCTTCCAATCGACAGTTTGCGGTTCCCTTTTACTTCAAGTATAATGTTTCCATAGCCTCCCGTCCAGACAGAGCGGCATTTTCTGACCATTTCAGCCGACTTCTGCAGCGTTGTTTTGTTCATGGAAAAAACAACGCACGACGGATTAATCCCCCCTGCGTTCTTCTCTGATGCACCATACGCAAGGACATCAGGAGTTTTCCATGAAAGCGGAAGCCGGTTACCATCTGCCTCAGGTGGAAAAGCAACAGTAGAAATCCCGCACGCATTGATCATGGCTGCTGATGATCTGCCAGCACGGCATGTTCTAACACTGACGTTACTCCAAAAATTCATTGCTGCCGACGAATCATACGTTTCCGTCCTGCCTGCATTTGCAGATGCTTTGCCCACAAAGCCATCAGCCATGCTGCCTTTATGCACAAGAAGGCACGCGGGGTGATAGCGTTCTGCAATATCTGTCGCGCATGAAAATTCATCACGCTCTTCTGTAAGTATTTCCAGGCAGTCAATCTTAGTCACATTTTCGCTGCCGAGATATGAAATGATTTTCTGTGGCTGGTAGCTGCCGCACCCTATAACCGCCGCATGGCCGTCACGCGTCAGCACAGTGGAAACATCGTTGCCTACATCGAGAAAAGCGATGCGTGTCACATTCTGCCTGCAGAGCCGAAATGAAAATATCCCCGTAAATAGCATTATAGCCGAAAGGCACGCCGTCTGCGGAAAAAGCGATGTACCTTTTCCAATGGCCAGCGCCGCCGAAAAAAGCAGGAAAGTTCCGCCAAGCCAGATAATGACAAAGCCCTGCGAAGCGGAAAGCGATGCAAACGGCAGACCTGCCAGCCATGAGGCACATAAACGCATATATTTGGCAATAAGGCCGGCGGCAAGGGCAAACGGCATGGCAAGTCCTGTCTGCGGCAGGAGCAAGTGAAGCGCTGCCGCCGCCGCACCTAAAGCCATGAGTACCGAAGCCGGCACAAGCTCTAAAATATTGGCGAGCGGCGCAACAGCCGAAACTGTCCCGAAACTAAGCAGTATAACAGGTAAAGTAAAAAGCGAAGCACCTACAGATGTTGCAAGCGTGCCGTTTATCCCGCGCACAAGCGGGCTTATGGCATGTATCCTGTCAAGCTTTTTGTTGAGAAAATCTGCTGCCGGCCCTGCGAACAGGATAAGGCCGAGCGTTGCAAAAAAAGAAAGGAGCAGGCCTACGTCCGCGGCAGCATACGGATTTGCGATGCAGATAATAAGTACTGCGGTGCATAGCGAGTTGAGCGGATCGGAACGGCGGGAAATTATAGGCGCCACAAGGCACAGCAGGCACATTATCCCGCTGCGTGTTACGGAGGGCACAAAGCACGTCACAGCCATAAAGCCCAGTATGCCGCATGCTGTTATTCCAGCCGCCATCCTTTTGGGAACATGGAAGAAAAGGAGCATGAAAATCAGCAGTTCAGCTATTGTCGACATATGCAGCCCTGAAACTGAAAGCAGGTGGGAAATTCCATCTGTGCGGAAATCCGACACCAAATTGTCAGGCAGGCCGCTTTTATCGCCGAGCAGTATGCCGTTTACGAGCAATGCTTCCTGCTGCGGAAGCATATCCTGCACTGCTGAAATCAGTTTCTGGCGAAGGTGCAGGGCGTAATAATACGGCGGCTTTTCAGCTACGGGCAGCACGGTTACCCCAGCCCCTCCGTCAGGCCACGCAAACATCATAACGCCTTTTGAAGCATAGTAGCTGCGTGAAGAAAAGCCGTCTCCGCCAGATGGCAGGGAAAAATGGATCTTCCCTTTCACACGCGAGTAAGGGCCTGCATTAAGCCCATTCTGGAGCGAAATGCGAACCTTAAATCTGCGTAGGGCATAAGCGGATTTGAAATCTGTTTTGTCCACACGGACTATATAGTACCAGCGCCCGTACCTGCGCTCCGGAAGCTCGCACACTGTTCCCTCGATGTTCAGGCTTTTACCGTTAAGCGCACGCGGTGGCTCGACTGAAAAACGATGATAAACACAAAATGATGCCAGTGCTGCAGCCGAAGCTGCAAATGCCAGAGGTAAAATTACGGCACGGCGTGTTTTTTTACACAAAACCGTAACAGCGAAGCCGCCCGCACAGCACCACATAAGCATGAACGAAATGTCCGCGCCCAAAAAAATGGCGGCCGCAAGCGTCAGCAGATAGCAAAAGCCCACCAACACAAGCGGCCGTTTCATTGGAATACCTCCAAGAATATGATTATTTCTGGAAAAGCGGCAGCGGCTCCAGATAAGTAATGTCTTTGCGGTCTTTTGCATCGCCTTCAGCGAGCACAGCAGCACGGCCTACAATGTTGCCGCCATACATTTCAACGAGCTTTTCCATCGCAGCGAGCGACTCGCCCGTGCTGATAACATCGTCTACAATAAGTACGCGCTTGCCGCGAAGCTGCTTTTCATCCTCTTCAGAAAGGAACAGCTTCTGCATATGATCCGTCGTAATGGATTTTACATCTACGGAAATAGGGTTGCGCATATAAGCCTTCACACTTTTGCGCGCCACAACGTAATGGCGGCAACCCTGCCTTGCCATCTCATAGCAGAGCGGTATACCCTTTGTTTCAGCAGTGACAACCACGTCGTGTTCCGGGCATTTTCTGAGAAGCTCGGCAGCCGTTTTTTCAGTAAGCTCCACATCGCCAAGCATAATGAATCCCGCAATGTCAAGATGCTCATCGATTGGGCATATCGGCAGCTCGCGCCTGCAACCGGCAATAGTCATCTCATAGTAATTCCCTTTCAACTTTCCTTCCATAATTAAAAACCAACCTTTCAAAAATAAAATCAGCCGATCATCAGCCGGGAGGCCATTTCATAGAACGTCCGCCAAGCAGGTGAAAGTGCAGATGCGGCACTGTCTGCCCGCCGTCTTTTCCAACATTGCAGACAATGCGGTAACCTGCCTCAAGATGTTTTTCTTTCGCAAGTTTTGCCGCAACTTCATAAATATGTGCAATGATATCGCTGTTCTGCGGTGTAATCTCCGCGGCAGAACTAATATGTTCTTTTGGAATAATCAGTATATGCACCGGTGCCTGCGGCTGCAGGTCATAAAACGCAAGTACCTTATCGTCTTCGTATGCTTTTTTACTTGGAATTTCGCCTTTCGCAATCTTACAGAAAACGCAGTCCAAATGATAAAGCCTCCTTCGAAAAACAGTACCATTATAATCTTATTTTATCATATCTGCAACGATTTTTTCCGAAGATGCAAGCGCAGCATCAAGTTTCGAAACATCTTTCGTCCCTGCCATTGCGCTGTCCGGCCTGCCGCCACCGCTGCCGCCTGCTGCTGCTGCTACCTGCCGGACAATTTTTCCGGCATTCGCGCCCTTTTCCTGCGCCTTTTTGCCGGCGCACGCGGCGATATTTGCCTTTTCACCGTTTATTCCGGCTATAACAGCCACACAGTCAGGTGAACGCTCAAGTATCTTGTCGCACATAACGCGCAGTGAAGCGGATTCCACACCCTCAAGCTTTGCTGAAATAAACTTTACGCCTTTTACATCTTTTACTTTATCGAGCAGGCTTTTCACACGCATTGACGCCAGTTTCGCATTGAGCGACTCTATTTCGCGATCTTTTTCTTTAAGCTCAAGCATTATCTGGTCCGCGCGCTTTACAAGTTCAGACGGGTTGCCGAGCTTCATTGCCTCTGAAGCTTTCATTGTTGTCTCAATACTATCTTCAAGCAGGCTGAGCACATTAGTGCCTGTCACAGCTTCTATGCGGCGCACACCTGCAGCTACCGAGCTCTCGGAAACAATTTTAAACAGTCCTATCTGCGCAGTATTTGTCACATGCGTGCCGCCGCAGAATTCCTTTGAGAAATCGCCTGCGGAAACAACGCGCACTATTTTCCCGTATTTCTCTCCGAACAACGCCATTGCGCCGAGCTTTTTAGCTTCATCAATCGGCATCTCGCGGCTTACGACAGGTATCGCGTTTAGTATCACGCCGTTTACCATATCCTCAACTTTTTTTAGCTCATCTTTTTTTACGGCGGCAAAATGCGTGAAGTCGAAACGCACACGCTTTTCGTCCACAAACTGGCCTGCCTGCTGGACATGTGTGCCGAGCACTTTCCGCAGCGCCGCCTGCAGCAGGTGTGCAGCCGTATGGTTGCGCGTGATGGCTGCGCGGCGCCCTTTGTCGGCAGACGCTTTTACAATTTCTCCGATGTGTATTGTGCCGGCTTTTACTTCCGCATAGTGCAGGAAATTTTTTGCATGGTTTTTAGTCGTATTCGTGACGGCAACAACGGCATCTTCTGATTCGATCATGCCCGTATCACCCACCTGGCCGCCGCTTTCGCCGTAAAACGGTGTCTGATCAAGCAAAAGCACGGCATTGTCACCTGCTGTAGCTGAATCGGCACGCTGGCCGCCTCTGACAATGGCAATCACTTTTGCTTCCGACTGCGTCGTTTCATAGCCGAGAAATTTTGTTTCGGGCACGTCCTTAAGCAAGCCGCTTTCTCCTGCCCATGCATCAGCCCCGGCATTCTTGCGCGCGGCGCGGGCACGCTCTTTTTGTTCGCACATCAGTTTTTCAAACTCTTTTTCGTCCACAGAAAGGCCTTTTTCTGCAACTATTTCCTTCGTAAGGTCAACAGGAAAACCATACGTATCACTAAGGCGGAAGGCATCTGAACCTGGGAATACTTTTTTACCGGCTTTCAGAGTCTCGTCCACAAAGCCGTTCAGAAGCTGCATGCCCTGGTCAATCGTCCTTGCAAAGCTCTCTTCCTCAACACGTACAAGTTTTATTATCCTATCGTGTTGCTCGGCGAGCTCCGGATAAGCGCCTTTGTTCTCGTTAATCACCGTTTCTGCTATTTTATAAAGAAACGTGTCGTGCACGCCGAGCAAACGCCCGTGGCGCGCGGCGCGGCGGAGAAGTCGGCGCAGCACATATCCGCGTCCTTCGTTTGACGGCATTATGCCGTCAGCTATCATAAACGTAGCTCCGCGTATATGGTCGGTTATTACGCGCAGGGAAATATCCTTTTTAGGGTCATCGCCGTATTTTACACCAGTAATACGGCTGACATGCTGCATTATGCTCTGCATCGTATCTACAAGAAACAGGTTGTCCACGTTCTGCATAATGCAGGCAAGGCGCTCAAGGCCCATGCCCGTATCTATATTAGGATGCGCCATCGGCGGATAGTGGCCGTGGCCGTCGCTGTTAAACTGCGAGAAAACAATATTCCAGAACTCAATGTAGCGGTCGCAGTCGCAGCCTACGCCGCACGTCGGCTTGCCGCAGCCATGCTCCGGCCCGCGGTCGAAGTATATCTCAGAGCATGGGCCGCATGGGCCAGAACCATGCTCCCAGAAATTATCCTCTCTGCCAAAGCGCACTATATGCGACGCATCAACGCCAACTTCTTTTGTCCAGATGTCAAAAGCCTCATCGTCGTCTTTGTAAATCGTCACCCAGAGCCTGTCGGCCGGGAGCTCAAGCACTTTCGTGCAGAACTCCCATGCCCATGCCGTAGCCTCGTGCTTGAAATAATCGCCGAATGAAAAGTTGCCGAGCATTTCAAAAAAAGTGCCGTGGCGGTCGGTTATGCCGACGTTGTCGATATCGCCAGTACGTATGCATTTCTGGCAAGTCGTCACGCGCTTGCGCGGCGGCGTAACTTCGCCTGTGAAATATTTTTTCATCGGCGCCATTCCCGAATTAATCAGCAGAAGGCTGTTGTCATCTTTCGGGATAAGCGAAAAGCTCGGCAGCCGCATATGGCCTTTCGATTCAAAAAACGAAAGGTATTTTTCCCTCAGCTCATTAAGGCCTGTCCATTTCATATTATTCTCTACCCCATTTCTGTCTGAAAGGCAAATGCAGGAATCAAGTAAGTCGTAAACCGTCTTTAAGCGGCGATTCCTTCGGCAGAAAACCCGACTCCTGCAAAAAAATAAGGCTCTCCAATCCCTATGGGACGGAAAAGCCCGTGGTACCACCCAAATTGCGCCGCTGCCGGCGCCGCTCTTTATCCCTTAACGCGGGAAACGCCGCATTTCTTCAATGCAGAGCTCCGGGCCGGCTTCCGGCACGGCTTAGCAGGAACCTTTCACCACCGGTTCCCTCTCTTTGGCATAGCCAGCACTTTTTTGCCCTTCTGCGCTTTTCCTATTATTACTGAAATACTTTTAAAGTATAGACCAGCGATGCTTAAAAGTCAAACTGTTATAATTAAATTAAATTCTAAAATTCAGTAAACATACCCGTAAAGTCCGTCGGCGATGCTTCGGAAAACCGGGCCGCACGTTGTGCCACCGCCATCACCGCCATCTTCAAAAACGGCTATTACATATTCCGGCTTTTCGGCAGGATAAAAGCCCGCATACCATGATTCGACTTTCTCTTTGCCTCCGATAAATTTTCCGGTCTGCGCCGTTGACGTTTTTGCGCCTGCTGTGCCATAGTCCGGCTTGCCTTTTTTGCTTGTTCCCGATTTTACAGACGTCTCCATGAATTTCCGCAGCAGCGAAGCCGTACGTGCGGACATCACGCGCGAAGCCGGCTGTGGCTTTGCCTTTTCAGTGAAATGCTTTTTATCGTCAATCATGCCTTCATAGAGGTACGGCTGTGTATAAATACCGCCAGAAGCGACGGCGTTAACCATTCCTGCAACTTGAAGCGGCGTAGCTGTAAAGTTCCCCTGGCCAAACGAAAAGTTTGCAAGTGCCCTCGGTACTTGCAGCTCGTCTGATGTCGGGAGTACCCCTGCAGCCGTCTCAATCCCTGGAGCAACCTGAAAAGAGCGCCCAAACCCGAGTTTTTGGGCCATACTTAAAAAATACGGCGGCGGAACTTTCCGCATCAGGTTTACAAAATACGTATTGCATGAATTAGCTATCGCACGCTCCATATTTTCTTTGCCGTGCTTTTCCCCGTTGTAGCAATGGAATGCCTGTCCGTCCACTGAAACAGAGCCCGTGCAAACATAGGATTTGTCTGGTGAAATGCCATATTCGAGCGCTGCGGCAGAAGAAACAATTTTAAAAACGGAGCCGACGCTGTATGCAGAATAGGCGCGGTTAATCAGCGGCGAGTCACTCCTGTTAAGCGATTTTCCTACATCGTTCGGCGAAAAAGCCGGGAAGCTCGCAGCAGCGCGTATCTTGCCTGACGGCACTTCAAGCACAACCACAGCCCCGCTTTTTATGTGGCCTGCGGCAGAGCGCTCGGCAAGCTGCTGGATTGAGCGGTCAAGTGTTAGCACAACCCCCTGCTTAGCTTTGCCCGAAGAATTGGAAACTGTGCGCATCTGTTTTGAGAGTACATGATTCATGGCATCCACGCAGTATGCTACTTTTATACTTCCTTCACCCGCAGAAAGCTGGCTGTTGAATGCCTGCTCTACGCCTGTTTTCCCGTTTCCGGAGCTGTCGAGATAGCCTAATACATGCACCGCGATCTGGCTGTCAGAGTACCTTTGCCTTACGGGGAAAACGTCGATTCCGGGAGCAGTTATCATCTGCGGAAGCTTCATTGTGAATGGCTTGCCTGCTTCTATAAGCTTGCCTATGCTTTTTACTTCATCGCAGCTGCAGATACTTCTCAGTGCGGCGGCGGATTCCGGGCACGGCGCTACGGCGGCCGGATATTCTATTTTTCCGTCTCCGGCCAAGACATCAAGATTATGGTCATAAATGGTTCCACGCCTGGAAGCAACCGTGACGGTAAAATTCTGCTGCTGGGCTGCAGCCTGTGCAAGGCCGTCTCCGTCCGAAATACGGAAAAGCACAAGTATGCTGAAGTACAGGGCACATACAAAAACGGCAAAAATAGCTGTCACGCGTTTAAGCAAAAAATATCCCTCCGTGAAGCTATTGTAGCCAAGCGGAAGGATTTTTAACCATCTATTTTTTTGCGCAAGATTGCACCTTTCGCAATCTTGCATGATGTCCTTGCAAGGACGGTCATCTCGGCATGGTTTGCACATTCCAACGGATTGTGCTCCCCGTCGCAGATATCGTCAAGCGAAATCTGGTAAGGCGGCTTGTCAGGCTCAAGGACATCTGCAACATCACCGCGGAAAAAGCGGTTGCGCTGTGAAAGCACGGCAAACTCTCCGCTCATTCCCCCGCAGACGGCAATCACTTCCCAGTGGCGCACATATCCGCCGTTTTCATAAACCTGGCCGGGTGTGCCGCCAAAATAAAAGCCCGTGCTGTACTCCCTATGGCTGATCTTCTCAAGCTCTTCCGGAATCCACTTTGGCAGCGGCTTTTCAGGATTTTCCGCATACTCATCAAGCGCATGGCGGTATGCGTTTGTCACCACGGCAGTGTAGTACGCCGATTTTGCGCGCCCTTCAATCTTTAAACTTCCTATGCCAGCCTGCACAAGCTCCGGAATATGGCTTATCATGCACATATCGCGTGAATTAATGATATATGTGCCCCTGCCGTCTTCCTCAACAGGAAAGTAACGCCCGGGGCGCGTCTGCTCCATCAGCGCATAACTCCACCTGCACGGCTGAGCGCAGTCCCCGTGGTTGGCATCGCGCCCCGTGAAATATTCGGAAAGCAAGCACCTTCCAGAAAACGAAACGCACATGGAGCCATGTACAAAAGCTTCAATCTCAAGCTCTTTAGGCGTTTTCGCGCGTATCTCTGCAATCTCACCGAGTGTCAGCTCACGCGCGAGCACAACGCGCTTTGCACCGAGCTCCCAAAACGCATTGGCTGCCGCCCAGCTTGCAACTCCGGCCTGTGTTGAAACATGGATTTCCACTTCAGGTGCATATTTCTGTGCCATTTTCATTGCGCCGATGTCTGTTATAATCAGCGCATCCACGCCTGCTCTCTGCGCACTGCGCAGAAAATCAGGCATCCGGCTGCAATCCTGATTGCGCATGACAACATTGCAGGTAAGATAAACTTTCACATTGTTATCATGCGCATAGGCAACCGCAGAGGCTAATTCTTTCATGTCGAAATTTGGCGAAGATGAACGCATGCCAAACTCTTTGCCGGCAAGGTAAACTGCATCTGCCCCAAAGCGCACAGCGGTTTTAAGCCGCTCCATATCGCCTGCAGGTGCAAGCAGTTCAGGCAAGCCTTTACGCTTCACATCCATCACTTAAGCCCTGCCTTTTTCAGGTTTACCTCATGGCTTGACAGAGTTTTTGCATAGTAGGCCTTGCTGTTCTTGTCATGGCAGAAATAGTAATAGCGCGTGCTTGCCGGATTAAGCGCCGCATTTATGGCGTCCATTCCGGGGTTACAAATAGCGCCAGCAGGCAGGCCCTTTATGGTGTAGGTATCGTACCGGCTCTTATAAGTTTTCTGGATATTTGCCGGCACTTTCGATTTTTGCCTGAATGGATAGAACATTGTCGGGTCCGAGTCAAGGTGCTGAAGCGAGCTTCTCCCGCTTTCAAGCCTGTTGTGGAAAACAGACGAAACTTTCAGCATATCGTTCTTATCCGCTGCCTCAGCCTGAATCATAGAAGCAAGCACCATCATCTGGTCGATCGTCATGCCTTTCTCTTTTGCTTTTTCGCGTATCTGCTTAGTCAGTTTGGTATTGCAGTTATCCACCATTTTTTTAGCAACATCATTGGCATCTTCGTGTTTAGTAAATTCATATGTGTCCGGGAAAAGGTAGCCTTCAAGTTTGTAGTAGCGCTTTGAAACATTCGGCAGGCTGCCTATGAAGTCATAGCCGCTGTCAAGCTTGTTACTGTTAAAGGCTTTTAGTGCGTCATTTGCCGAGCACACCCCGCTCTTTTCCAGCTTTTCGGCAATCTCAACCGCATTCATTCCTTCGGTAAATGTGATTTTTACCGTGTCAACCCGGCTATCCACCGACCTTATAGAGTTTATCAACGCTTCATAGTCCATGCCAGTAGTTATCTGGTAGCTGCCGCCGCTGTATGTTTTAGGCGATTTCGTCATTCTCTCGAAAAGCTGAAAGAAGCTTGCGTCTTTTATGGCGCCATAATGGTAAAGCACCTGCGCCACCTGCTTATTCGTGGCATTCTGTGGGATTTCTACCGTCACACTTACTGGCTTTCTGCCTACGGCAAACATATCATTCACACCGCAGACAATATATTTTGCCGACAGAACAGCGGCCATAAACACCATGCAGAACCAAATCAGGCGGAAAAAGTTTTTGTTTTTCCGCCCTTTTTTCTCGTCACGCAGCTTATGCGCAAGCCTCATATTTTTTGCCGCGGCTATTTCTGAAATTTCACGTCTTCTTCTCGCTTCTCCCGGATTGCTATAGCTGTCGACAGGCGTATATTTCGGCTCTGGCCTTCTGTTGTAGTCCTCGTTCATCTGAAGCCGGAAACCCTGCACTTTCTCATGGCGGCCCCGCTCAAATTCACTGTTGTTTTCATCATCTTTCATAACTTGTCCTCCCGATATCCGGCAGACAGCTCCGTTGCTTATAAAACAGTGGAAGCCAGCGTCAACCAGAAACCTTTACGGTGCAATTTTCCGTCACAAGGATATCGGCTTTGCAGTCGTGCAAGCCATGCGGAAGACTCCACCTGACGCATCCGGAATAGCAGAAGCCCACAGTAATCCCCGGAAAGTCTTGCAGAAAACGGTCGTAATAGCCTTTGCCATAGCCAAGGCGATAGCCCATTTCATCAAAGACAAGGCCGGGAACAATACATACAGTTTTAGACGATGCTTTAGCTTTGCGGCATTTTTCCGGGACAGGCTCGAGGATACCGCAGTAACCTGAAGTCAAATCCCGAAAAGAAGAAATTTCATAAAATTTCATCATGGAAGTTTCCGGTATGCAAAGCGGCGCAGCAACCTTTTTGCCATCCGCAAGCGCCGCTGAAATAATAGCAAACGTATCAATTTCCTGCTTAATACTCACATACGTAAAAACCGTGTCTGCCAGGCGGTATTCCTTTAACGCCAAAAAATGCCTGTGGATACTGCGGTCAAGGGATAACTTCTCTTCTGGCACGAGGAGGCTTCGGAATTCTCTCCCTTCACTGCGCAGACAACGCTTAAGGCTTTGGATATCTTTCATACGCACTGAATGTCTTTGCGTATCTCCTGTGATTTCTCTTTTCCGTAAAGGACTTCTACAAGTTTAAGCGCAAAGTCTACGGCTACACCCGCTCCGCGTGCCGTAATTATTTTTCCGCTTACACAGACCGGATCATGCAGGACTTTATCTGCTCCAAGTTCTTTTTCATAGCCTGGGAAGCAGACGGCATTATGGCCCTTTAGAAGACCGAGATGCCCCAACACGGATGGAGCGGCACAGATTGCGGCAATATATTTGCCGTTCTGAGCGCAGTGATTAAGGCTTGCACGCACCATCGGCGATTTTTCATGGTTGGAAGTACCTGGCCCTCCGGGCAGTATCACCATATCCATATTTTCAAGTGATACATCATTCTCAACGAGGTCAGCCATAACTTTTACTCCACGACCGCTCATTACCTCTTTGCCGCCTTCTCCAACTGTTGAAACTTCAGCACCGGCACGGCGCAGAATATCAATAGGAGCCATAGCTTCAACTTCTTCAAAGCCTTTTTCAAGAAAAATATAAATCATAACAAATCCTCCCTGCAAATAATATAATTGGGCAAAATTATTGAGTATAATCAAAAAATTCAGTCCATGCCAAGGCCAAGATACGGTGCATTTGTTTTAACGCCGCAAATGCCCGCCCTGCCAAGCGGTTTTAACATTCCAAACCGTTCTGTGATGCCTTCGCCGTGAAAAAGCGGGCTCATCATAGGCAGGCGGAAACGATATTGCCGCGCAGGAACTTTTTTCAGCAGTGCTGCTGCAAGAGCCGGAAATGTATTATTGTCCGCCATGGTTTCAAGGGCGGTACATATATTATTTTCTTTTCGGCACAAGGCATAAGCCGGCGTTCCGTTATGCTGAACACATATAAGCTGGTCGCCATAAACACGGCTTAGCGATATTGATAAGCGGAACATACGGTCATCCCATAAAAAAGACCCGCTGTATTGAAAGAGGCACTTCCTTCTCAGCCTATTCAGGCACTCGGCGTTCGGCATACATTCATACCATCCGCCGTGCAGCGCAATTGTCTGAAAGCGCTCCGCAGGGACTTCCGCTCTGCGCACAAAGAAAGGACTGCTGTAGCCGGATTTTTCATAGAAATGGTAAAGGCTCTCCCCTGAAGGCAGAAGTGCAGAAAAGTGGTCGCCGCGCTCTGCGCCTGCCACAGAAGCATACGCGAGAAGCGATGACATATACCCGCGGCAGCGGAAACTTGGCTCGGTTGCCGCCGCAAAAATATAATGTGCCTGCACCATATTTCCGTTAACAAGTATATATGCAGGTATAAAATAAACCACAGCAGCAATTTTACCGCCGACGCGATATACAAGGCAGTCGCGCGGCGAAAAAATATTTCCCAGGAAATAATCTGGATATTTCTGCGGCTCATGGAAACATTTCTGCCAAAGTTTCGAAAGCTCAGGCCGCATATTCCAGTCTGCAAACTCAATCATGCTATTCGCTTGTCTTAAGCCCCCATTTTCTAAGCGCGGCGGAAATTACCTTTACAATTTCCGCGTGCACTGTTTCCCTGCTTTTTGGTAAGCCGCCTTCCGCACAGGCCACCGTCTGCCAGCCGAGCTTTCGCGCTGCAAAAGCGGCGCTTTCATGGCACTGCTTTAAGTACGTAACATCGCGCTCATGGATATCTTTCTGTTCACCGCTGTGCTTGCAGCGCCTGTCCAAAAAAGTCTGAGATATCTCAGGCGGCATATCAAGGTAAACGGTCAAATCAGGCTTTGGAAGGCCAAGCTTTTTATATTCGAGGTCCTGCAGCCATAAGATAAAGCTGTCCCATTCTTCTTTCGGAAGTTTCGGCAGTTGGTATATCATGTTAGACGTCGTATACCTGTCCGCCAAAATCAGGGTGCCGTCTCCATAATCTTTACGCCACATTGTACGGAAACTCGCAAAGCGGTCAACCGCAAACAACACAGAAGACGCATACGCGTTCACGTCATCCGGGTCTTTCCCAAAATCGCCGTTCAGGTACATCCTTACCGGCGCTGAAAACGGCTTCTCATAAACCGGAAACTTTACGCGGCGCAGGTTGATTCCGCTCTCCGGAAAATCATTTTCCAGGAGCTCCATCTGTGTTGTTTTGCCGCTGCCGTCAAGCCCCTCCAGCGTTATCAGGTGCCCGCTCATCTGTTTCCATCCATTTCAAGATATTTTCGGCGGACTTTTTCCGCTTTGCCGCAGCACATCTTTCCTTCGGGGCAGTCCCCGCACACGCATGCCGGGCCTGCTTCTGCAAAAATATCCGGCGCTATTGGTTTAACAAGGCGCAGCATACAGTCTGCGACCTCACGTATTTCCCACTGGGCACGGTTGCAGCAGCGCAGTGAGAAAAAGTGGAGAAGCTCCCGGGCATTAAGCGTGCATATCATCTTTGTTTCACACGCATTTGGCAGGACAAAGCGTGCATCCTCATTCGACATTTTCCGCGCCATACGGCCGGCAGTTTTCTCATCTTTCCCCTCGTCCATTAATTCGTGCTTACGCTTTTCCGTGAGAAGTGCTGAAAGCTTTTCATAATGGCGGCGGTCTTCTTCCATAGCATCGAGGAATTCTTTTTTCGCTTCCGGAATACTCTCTATCTCAGGCGGCACAACATACTGAAAGTTTGCCTCATCAACATAGCGCTGGCTTTTTACACTGTAGGAAGCGATGCGGTGGCGTGTCATCTGCGCAAGGAAAGAACGTGAAACCCCTTCTATGCCAAATGTAAATGAAACATGCTCAATCGTACTCGCATGCCCAAGCTTAGTTATCATTCGAACAAAAGAAGACGTCTTTTCTTTTGTAAGGCCATCTTCAATTTTTTCTATTCCGGAAGACGAATAGCACAGCTTTGCGGCGGACGCCACAACTTTTTCAGGTTCCGGTGTATAGGCAAGCAAGGTAACTTTTGGCACAGCAATCGATCCTTATCAATATATTTTAAATATTTCAAATTTGCATTCCATCTGATTTTCTACATTATATCAAAATACAGTTGCGTTTTCAACAGAAGATTTTTTATTTTTCCGCTTGAGAATAGATAAAGTGCCGCTGGTAATACTAAAAAGGCGGCTGAAAATAGCTGCTTTTGATTTTTCTGAAAGGAAGAATGTGAAGATGGAAAGCAGAAGTGCCGCCGAAATGCCTATAGGGCTGATGATGTCTCTTGCAATGCATCCTGAAGCCATGCACAGTTTTGGCCAGATGGATGACGAAAAGCAGCAATCCGTAATACGCTATGTCGAAAATGCAAAGACAGGGGAAGAAGCAAAAAACAGGATTTATAGTGCCATAAAAGACCTTGAAAACGGAAGCACCAGCTTTTTAGGCTGAGCACGGTATAGGTAAGGCTCTTCACTTAGTCCTGAAATACAAATACCGCCCGCATGGCACCGGAATTCCGGTGCCATGCGTTCTTTTATATCAGTATGAAAACGCATTCCCAATGTTTCAAAGATTTACATTTTAACGCATCAATGATATCATTTTGATGAAAAATTTCATGTGCTTACATTTACCAGAAATAAGGTGCAGAATGATTATAAGTGCAAGCCGAAGGACAGACATACCGGCTTTTTATTCCGACTGGTTTTTCAGGCGCCTGAGAGAAGGCTGGGTCCTTGTGCGCAATCCAATAAACCCGCACAGCATAAGCCGCGTAAGCCTTAGCCCCAGCGTGGTGGACGGCATCGTTTTCTGGACAAAGAATCCGCTCCCCATGATCGGGCGGCTTAATGAACTCGGCAGCATACCTTATTATTTCCAGTTTACGCTGAATCCATATGGAACTGATGTAGAACCGAATGTGCCTTCTAAAAGCAAAGTGCTTATTCCTGCTTTCCGGCGCCTTGCAAAGCGTATCGGCCCGGAACGCATAGTCTGGCGCTACGATCCAATCCTGTTTACTGAAAAGTATACGGCGGGGTACCATTTAAGGTATTTTGAACGTATGGCACGCTTGCTTGCCGGATGCACAAGCCTGTGCACTGTGAGTTTTCTCGATTTTTACAAAAGGGCACAGCGTGGCATAAAACTTTTGGGAATACGCTGGCCTGCTTTGGAACAGGAAATGGAACTTATCCGCTGTTTTTCCCAAATTGCCGGAAAATATGGCATGGCTTTAAGCATCTGTGCCGAAGGTTTTGACGCTGAAAACTGCATGGCACACCCTGCATGCTGCATTGACAAAAGCCGGCTTGAGCATATCGGAGGATACCGTCTCTCAGTCGGAAAGGACAAAAATCAGCGTCAAAAGTGTGGCTGCGCAGCGAGCATAGATATCGGCACCTATAATACATGCCAGCATGGATGCCGCTATTGCTATGCAAACTTCAGCATTGAGAGCATAATGAAGAACTGCCAAAATTTCCGCCCAGATTCACCGCTCCTCTGCGGAAAAATGCAGGAAGGTGACAGGATACACGAGCGCAGTGTACGGTCATACAGAAAAATGCAGACGAGTTTTTGGGATGGCTGATGTATCCGTTAATTTTTCATGCCACAGAAAGGGGAAATTATCTTGGGATTTTACATTGAGCATGGCGATATTACAAAGTTCAAGGCTGACGCAATTGTAAACGCCGCCAACACATCGCTCCTTGGTGGTGGCGGCGTTGACGGCGCCATCCACCGCGCCGCCGGGCCGGACCTTTTAAAAGAATGCCGCACTCTGCATGGATGCAGGACAGGCGAGGCAAAAATCACAAAAGGCTACCGACTTCCTGCAAAATACGTCATTCACACTCCGGGGCCCGTATGGCACGGCGGTAGCGCGGGAGAAGACTGTCTGCTTGCCTCATGCTACCGTAACTGCCTGCGCATTGCGGAAGAGTATGGCTGCCAGTCGGTGGCTTTCCCGTCAATCAGCACAGGTGTATACCGGTTTCCGCTGCCAATGGCGGCAAAAATAGCCGCCAGGGAAATCACAGAATTTCTGAAAACCTCAGAAAAAGTCAAAGATGTAACCATGGTGTGCTTTGACGGAACAACTAAACAAGCCTACGAAAATGCGCTGAAGCAGGTACGCATATAGCAGGAATTTGACATTAAAAGCAAAATGGCTGTGCAGATATTATTCTTTGCACAGCCATTTTAAGTTCTGCCTATTAATCAAGTGTTCCATATTTGCACTGATTTACGAGCAGAAGGTGGGGATTGTTTTCCTCTTTGTTTAGCAGGTTTACAGCATGTGGTGCTATCAACCTGATTGAAGATACAGTTTAAAATTTAATTATAGAATTAAGTGGGCATTGTCATAATACGTAACAATTATGTATGGGCCTTCATAAAATATGATACAAGGATAGGGTTTATCAATGTACCCCATCCAAACTTATTAAAAGGAGATTTAATATGGACTGCGTGAAAACCAGTGATTCCAGTTTGGATATAGACGTCAATAGCAACACACAGAACCAGGAGAACCAGAATAATGCAGCGGACTGGTATAATAATTTCAAAAGCAGCATGAAGCTTGCGGAAAATGAGGCGTCAAAAACATCCCTGCAGCAACCCAACCAGTTGGTGCATGACATCTGCACAAAGGATGTCAGGGATCTCAGCATTACAAGTAGGACCATCTATGCAACGGTTCCCTGCAATCGTGATGGAAGTGCAGGTTGCCGTGGGGGATTGCTTCCCGACGTAGCCCCCACTGTTGCCAACATCCGCGTTTTGTGTGCCGATGAGCGCCTGAGCCCTTCTACCGGTTGTGATCATATTATCAACACAGTTGAGTTCGAAGTGGTGCTGCAATACGGCACTGGCACCTATGTTGTAATGACGCCAAAGGAATCGTTCGATGTACCATGGAGCGATTTTGCGCGCTTCCCGAGTCTTCAACATTTTACGAGCGTCGATGCATTTAAACAGGAACTGAAAAACATCGACGGGTCCTGCAAAGCAATTAATATTGTTAACTATACTGTGACACAGGAGGAAAACGACTGTGTTCTTCGAATCGATTATATCGTGTTCGATAAATTATGGAAGTATGAAGATCTGATCATCCTGGCGGATAAGCCAATCTCTAACGATACCACTGTCTGCGACCTGTTCAATCAGGGGCATCGCATCGGGCCTTGCCCAAACGGTTCCGGTAGTACCTGCTGCGGCGGTTAATTTTTTTTTGCGATTCGTCAACCGAAGAATAACCATTAGGGCTTCCTTCTGCCATGAAATTACAAAATTCCACTGGGAAGGAAGCCCTTCCCTTGTGTTATTAATTCATTATATAAGGCTCAAGTGAAAACAAATAGGCATCGACTTAATAGCTTTTTAAATCAAGAAACATATATTGTTAGGGAAGAGCAATATTTCACTATTAAATTCTGCATGGGAATATATGCGAATTATGTGTAGATCGTAGCATCCATTATATGCGCTTTTAGCAATATTTTATTGAGACTAAAAAGGAGACCTTTATATGCCCGAAACACAAACAATCCTAAATACTATTCCTTCCCCATTTAAAGTGGGCGCAACGGCAACTGGATCGGTAACTGTAAAAGCGGGCGAAAGCCCTAAATCCATTCAGGCCAGCAGTAACGTTATTACTACCGATGTGGTTAAAGCAGTTTTGAAAGAATCTGCAGAAAAAGATTTTGCCAATAATGGTAAAAAAATAAAATATACTGTGGCCCTACAAAATAATTCTTCTGTTGATTTATATAGCGCTAAAATTATCAATAAATTATGTCCTAAGACGACCCTGGTCAATGATTCCATCATACCTGTTCCTCAGCCTGGCGAAACTCTGAAAACCGGAATTTCTGTTACAAGCCCAAATGAAACATCCGTTGGAAGTGTGCCTAAAGGAAAGTCAGCAACATTGCAATATGAGGTAACGGTCAATAAAAATGAAACCGGCGATATTGTCAACTGTTCTATTGCAGAGATTAAATTCATGGATCAAATAGGCAACGAATATACCGGCAGAACAGAACAGAGCATGGCAGTGACAACTATTGCTGAAGCAAATCTTCAAATAATTGAGACGGCTGATAAAACATTTGTAACAGAAAACAATGAAGAGATTATATTTAAACTAATCATTAAAAATACGGGAAATGTCAGGATAACTGACATTGTTGTTATGAGTCAGCTCCCGGCAGGAATGAATTATAAGCCGAATTCAACCTTGAAAAATGATACAATAACTTTCAGTGATGAAAACCCTGCAGACAGCATTAACATTGGTAATCTTGACCCTGCACAAATTTACAAAATACAATTCAGTGTAACAACGTCATTATAATGGGCAGTGATCCATCAACAGTCAGGTGGGTGTCGATATGCAAGAGTTTATAAATATGGCTCGTGTTCAGGGGTTGTACCATGGAAAGCATATCAGTTCGATCAGTAATCCCTGGAAAATTACGGTACGGCATAAATATCATTGTATCTGTGAATGCATATGTGAAACTTTTCAAATAACCAATGCACGCAATGCCGAATCCTGTGTTTACTATAATGGTGTGCAGCAATTTGAATGGAATCATATGGCATTTATTGTAGTCGGATACGAAATTTGCACCAAATATGTCGATAACGAAAACCATAAAAAGGCAATAACAAATCGGGGTAATGCCTTATTTTTCAATCCATCGGATGATTACAACTATCTGCTTCGTATTCCTAATCCGCCCGACTGTAAGGTTTTAAAAGATAAGGTTATAACCGAATTTCCTATTATAGTAGCATTTCGTGGCACTTGAATAAAGCCTTCAGAATAATAAGTTATCCGGGGCTGGAGTAATGGTGGTCAATCTAAACCTGCAAAAACAGTAGGCTGCATTTTTTCGAGGCCGCATCGGTACAAAACTGACAATTAAAGCATTGCGTATGGCAGCCAGGCGCTAAAGGCCTGTGCACTGGCTAATATTTCACAGCGACTGGGGCAACCAATTTATCAGCATCACATTCAAAAATGCTTTGGCCCGATTTGCGCTACCCAAAGCATGAGCGGAACCATGCGCTGCTACGATAACGCCAGAATGGAAAGCTTTTTTGCTACGCTGAAAAAGGAAAAGCTCTACAAAATTCAGACAGAGCAGATACCTGCGTGCAACCAACACTGTTGTTTCAGGCGTGAGTGGAGGGTCAGTTAAAAAGGCAGAGACTATATAATTGGAATTGTCAGGGGCATTATTTATTAAAATTCCCGAACGTCAAAATCCGATGATTGGCTTTACAATAAAGTGATATTTTATCGATAACCCTTTTTGTTTTGCCCAGAACAAAGTGAGTGTATTATCTGCTTAAAACATGTGAAAATAAAGTTGGTAATTTTTTTGAAAAGGAGGAGCTTTCGGTTGGCATTATTGATTTTACTTGTATTGATTCCGACGGCAGGTTCCTTCATGATTTACCAATCTTTTCGCAAGTGGGAGGCATAATATACCTTTGAAGCGTGCGTCCTTACCAAGCAGACCCAGCATTTATCGTGAATTTATTGTGTAATTTTGAAAAGAAGATTGCCAGCCTTTGTTATACATCCAATTATAAAAAGATGAAGATTGCAAATATAAAACTTTTCCATCAATGCTTACCTCAAGAATGTTTGGAACTTGGTGTACAGTAAAACGGCCAGCATCCGGGGTATCAATATACCAAGCGGGGTTGATTACGATTTTATGTTTCTTATCAGAGATAGTGAGCACTGGTGGACCCATATATCCGGCATGTTCTTTAAATGGGTGTGTAATATTATTTTTTTGAACTGCTTTTGTGTAGACGACTGATTTTGCCAAAAAGGAATTGATTCGTTTGTATGTGGCATTCATATCTTTTGGACTACTCAATATGCCGGGTAACCCCGATTTCATAACAATCTTGCCTTGCTTATTGGCAAATCCTTTCCAAATGGATGAATCGACGACGTCAGAAATCGGCATAGAAGCGGATGAATTTATGCTACCTGCAGCAGTGGTGCCACTTTGTCTCTTTGAGCTATCGTTTCCTGATTTGCAACCGCTCAAAAGCACCATTAACGCAATGGAAACGACAATACAAAAGCGTTTCACTTTATTCACCCCAATACTCATTATTCCGCAAATACGATGCAAAACTTATGTGCCATAGCGAAAAGCCTATTGATACTTCTATATTATCATATTGAATGCAACTTATAAATAACTATTTATAGATAGTACCATCGGTCAGCGTACAGGAGCATATATGCAAAATGCCCGGAGCAAATGCCGATGGCTCAGGTCAAAAGCATCATGTTCCGGTACATTATAACATATTACAACCATATTCGAATTTATACCGGCAATCCCGGCAGGCTTTCACATGCTATGTATTGTCAGGCCGTAAAGGGTCTGACTACATAATCAGAATATTTGGGGTGTTCATACTCTGCACAGTCTTTTACTTCTCCAGATTACGAATTTATATTGGCACGGCATCTATTTGTTTGTGCAAAAACATTTTACAAATTCTACCGTATTTTCGCATTTTGTATTATTTTGTAAGCCAGCATAGCATAGATTGCCAAAGCTTATTATAATAGCTCCAGCCTGTGAACTCCGGCGGTGCCCAATGCGGAGCACAATCGGAAGTAAAAACTGCGCTTTTTCCTTTTCCGTAACTGCCAAAAGCGATCAGAGGATCGTTATTAATTGTAACTGCAAGGCATGCATCCGGCTTTATAATCGTCTTGTTATATCCTAAAAGAAATGGCCATTCCTTAGGTAAGCCTAATATGCCTTCATGTTCATTTACAATTTGTGGCTTAACGCCTTCCGGATGCTCACAGCGATCATCATAATTTAGTATATTCACTGGCAGCACATCCTGTACCGGAGTACTACCCCATTTGCCTTTCCCGTCGATTCCGGAAAAAGTCATATATCCACCAATCATTATGAGCGCACCACCCTGCAATACATAATCTTTGAGCAGTTGGCAACGGTTAGGTTTCCTGATGCTAAAATTGAATGTTTCCGGTGCAAGCAACAAGGTATTTGCTCCGATGTCCGAAAGTATTACTGCAGAGTATTGTTTCAGTTCTTCGATGTGGTAAGGAAATTTTGTAGATGCTAAATGGTTAGGAAGAAAATCTACATCATAACCCCCCTTTTCTATTGCTTCGCGAAGCTGCTCAATACCCTCTTCATATACGGAGGTCTGAAACGTATCAAATCCTTTTACATGGGTGGTAAAACTCATCCAGGACTCTCCAGCTATTAATATTTTTTTCATTATTTTAGGCTCCTACATTTTATACATATGGTTTTTTGAAATATTCATCTGCCACACCACTCAAGGATCAAAGCCGCATAAGAAAGAATTGCTTTTTTGTACTGATCCAACGGCATATATTCATTAATAGTATGGCACTGTGCCATATTGCCCGGTCCATATTGTATTGTTGGGCACTTAGCTATATTTTTCCATATGCGCGAATCGCAACCGCTTGTTGTCCCTTTTGCTGTTTGTTTTTCTCCAATAATATGCTGTATAGCATTTTGAAACGTTGTTACAAATGGATGATCGGCATTCATTTCAAAAGGGCCGCCAGACTGATATATTGATATTTTTGGTTTATGGTTCCTTAACCATTCGTCCCCTTCACAGCAGCGGTAAATAGCCTCCGTATACTCTTTTACAACCTGTTCATGTGACATTGAGCCAGGCTGATAATGGACACAACTTTTGAAACAGCAATGCGCAGCAACAGTTGAACCAGCCGTACCACCCTCTATCACACCTACATTAGACGTTGGCGGAGGTAATAGTGGATGCTTATAAATCAGCAGCCATTTGTGCTCAAGCTCATCGATTGCTGCCATTAATTTGGTGGCTTTTTCAATTGCGCTAACGCCAAGCCACTTTGAACCCGAATGTATAGGAACACCTACGACATCTACTTGAAAAAAGATAAATCCCATATGGGCAATTACAAGTTCACAGCTCGTTGGTTCACATACTACAACGCCATCTGCTTTTTGCCCATTCATCGCAGCAGCAATTGAGCCATTACCACCGCCCTCTTCATCAACAACAGATACTATTTTTACAGTCCCAGGAAGTTCTACTCCAGCATCCTTAAGAAGCTGCACCGCCATGACTGCCGCCATCAATCCACCTTTCATATCACAGACACCGAGTCCGTACATATTATTATCATGTATAGAAGGCATGTGCGGCGGAATATTCCACTTGCTCTCGTCTCCAGCCGGCATAGTGTCCATATGGCCATTGAACATAATTGATTTGTCGCCTTTTCCATGAAATTCGGCATATACATTAAATCGATTATCATAATTGTGGCCAGGATTACCTTCGTGATATTTATGTATGCTGTCACATATGACTTCTTCACGCATAGGATCGCATACTACAGAATCGGCTCCCATTTTTTTTAAAAGTTCAGTAAGATATTTCTGCCCTTTATTTTCCATGCCGCCTTCTATACCTTGACCGATATCATGTGTATCAATTGCAACTAAGTCTGCCAGATATTTTATATATTTTTTTTTGTTCTTCTCAAAAGTTTCCTTTAAATTTTCATACATTTTTATTCATCTTTCTTCTAAAAAGCAAAGCTGCATTTAGACCTCTCTACTCAATCGTAAAGGCAAATACACTGTTCAACGATATCCCAGAACTTATCCTGATCTAATTTTATACCCACAAGGGTGTTTGGCTTTTCCCCCGTAATTCCAAAATAATCGCAAATTGTTCTGCCGTAACATTTTTCACTTCTAAGCTCAATTTCTGTGAACATTGGTTTTGTCTCTACACAGGTAGGATCTATTAGATATGCTATGCATGTAGGGTCATGCAGTGGAGCACCTTCCCAGCCATAAATTTCTTTTTGCGTTTTATTAAAAAACGTCATCATGTCATAAAACAGTTTAGCGGCTTTTGTTTTCCTACGGCCTATCCGTTCGACAATGCTTGGATACGCTTGTGCCTGACGTGTAAGGTCAAGGCCCATCATAACAATTGGCCTCTTACTGTTGAAAACCACATAAGCAGCTTCCGGATCAGCATAAATATTAAATTCTGCAGCCGGCGTCACATTACCAAGTTGATATGCACCACCCATCAATACGATCTGGTCAATTTTATTAACTATCTTAGGTTCCATCCTCATGGCCATTGCAATATTAGTAAGCGGGCCTGTGGCAACAATTGTAATGTCTCCTTGTGAAGCCATAAGCGTTTCAATTAAGAAATCAACAGCATGCTGTTGATTCTCCTTTTTTTTAAGCGGTGCAAAAACCGGGCCATCAAGGCCGCTTTCACCATGAATACTTCCCGCAGTTATTTGCTCACGTACAAGCGGCTTACTGCACCCTTTGAACACTGGAACGTCAAGGCCTATGCACTGACAGACATTAAGAGCATTCACCAACGTTTTGTCCAGCGTCTGATTACCTGCGACAACCGTAATTCCCAAAAGATCTAATGATGGATGTTTTCCAGCCATCATGATAGCTACAGCATCATCATGTCCAGGATCGCAATCCAGAATGATTTTACGTGTTTTCATATCAAACAATACCTCCTTTTTTCACTTTTTTAGCTGGAATAACAGAGCTCTTTAATTTTTTCTCGGAAGCTGTATGACGCCACAGCGAAATTGATACAACAAGAATCGTTATTATATAAGGCAACATAAGGACAAATTGAGATGGCCATCCATATCCCTGCAGTCTGTTTCCCACCGTATCTGTAAAGCCGAACAGCAGACAGCCTATCCACGCAATGACCGGATTCATTCCACCGAAATACATGGCGGCGACGCCCATGAAGCCTCTTCCGTTTGTCATGTTTTCCGTAAACATCTGTGTATACCCAAGAGAAAGGTGCGCTCCTGCAAGCCCTCCGATAATGCCCGAGATAATCATTACCTCATATTTCATCTTCGTTACATTAATACCCGCAGTTTCGGCAGCCATTGGAAATCTTCCTACGGAACGAAGCCGCAGTCCCCAAACAGTGCGATATAAAATATGGTAGAGTATAAAAACAAGAACAATTCCGAATACTTCCATGAAAGACCAGTTATTAAATGTTTTATTCAGAAACGGTATGTTGTCAAACGCCGGAATGTGGATTTTTGGAACCCCCACAATTTTAGGGTCTGTAAAAGTTCCCGTTGTGCCAAGAAACTGTTTAATTCCAAACTTTGTTACAGCAAGAGCAAACATATTTATAGCCATGCCAATTGCACAAATATCTGCCTTACATTTTAAATTGGCCACAGCCATGATCATAGCCATTAAGACTCCTATTACCATGGCCGCCAAAATTGCCAGTAACCAGCTGCCTGAATAATAACTTACACATACCGCAACAAACGCAGAAATCAGCATGATACCTTCAGTGCCTATGTTTAAGATATCTGCCTGTTGCGTTATAGTCGCAGCAAGAGCCGCAAACAGAATTGGAGTGGAATAGCGGATTGTTGAATAAATAAGGGTATAATCAAAAATTTTACCAAAGTTCATAACTCAGCCTCCTTATGATGCGTGTTTGACTGAGACTTCGCTGAAGAATTTTTCTTTTTCTTGCTAAGAAAGCTGAACAGAGCTTCCATTGTGGCAAATATAATAAAAATGCTAATAATAACATCAACTATTGACTTAGGTACACCAGTGTTTCGTTCCATTCCCTGTGCACCAGACTGAAGTGCGGCAATGAAAAATGCAAGGAACGGTGTCAGTTTGTAGTCATTTCCCACAATCAAAGCAGCAAGCATACCATTGAAAGCAATGCCCATGGAGAAATTATCAAGGAAATAGCCGTATACGCCCAGGACAAAAATACAGCCAGTCATTCCGCCAATTGCACCGCTTATAATCATAGAATTTACCATCGATTTTACTGGGCTTATGCCAATATACTCGGAAAAATGAGGATTCTGTCCGACACTTTTAATTTCATATCCAACTGTAGAATGGTTCATCATCCAATACAGAAAAATTGTCACAGCAATAGCAATAAAGATACCTGTATTTGCCTGACTTGGAACAAGAAATTTTGCAAGCTGTGTATTATCAGCAACGGCAGGTGTTTGCGCTGTACCTGTTTTTGCGCTCATTGGGCCGTTTACAAGATATGAGGCAATATACATTGCAACATAATTCATTAGTATCGTTACGCAAACTTCATTTACATTCCAGCGCACTTTAAGCACTGCAGGTATAAGGCTCCAAAGTGCTCCAACAATCATTGCGCAGAGGAAACAGAGCACAATATGCAATGGACCTGGTAATCCTTTGAAATTATAACCTATGAAAGCAGCAGTAATTGCGCCGAGATAAAGTTCTCCTTCGACACCGCAGTTAAAGAAACTCGCATCCGCTGGAATTATGAATGCATAAGCTGTCAACAAAAGCGGTGCAAAGTTTGCCAATGTTGTACCGAAATTAAGTTTACCGATAAAAGCGCCTTGAAACAAGGCACCATATGCCTGCCACGGATTATTTCCCAAAACACCTATAAGGACAGCTCCCACTAACATTGATATTACTACTGTAATCAACAGGTTAATAATTTTCTGCCGGTAATTTTTAGCGTTTGTATTCAAGATGCCGCACTTCCTTCGTCTGTTTTGTCATGCTGCAGAGTGCCACCCATCATTAATACGCCGACATTGTTTTCATTTGCATCTTTTGCTGAAATGATTCCAACGATTTTTCCATCGTACATTACAGCAATGCGGTCAGAAAGCGACAAGACTTCCTGTAGATCCGCTGATACCAGAAGGATAGCTTTTCCTTTTTGCTTTTCTTCATTTAGCACATTTCTGATAGATTCGATGGCACCAATGTCTACGCCGCGGGAAGGTTGCGCAGCAATTAAAAGGTCTTTGTCGGCATCTACCTCACGTGCCACAACAATTTTTTGTGCATTTCCGCCGGAAAGAGTCTTTGTGCACATTTCCGGAATATCTGGTCTAATGTCAAATTTATGGATGAGTTTTTCAGAAAAATCACGTATAGGCTTAACGTTAATTTTGGCACCATTAGTATATGGCTTCTGGTTAAGTTTAACGGCAACAAGGTTTTCCATAATATTCATTTGCCTGTTAAGTCCACGTAAATTCCTATCTTCAGGAATATGTGCAAGACCTGTTTCACGAATCTTTTTTGGTGAAAGATTGGTAACATCTTTACCATTTAGCATTACTTTGCCTCGTTCAACTTTGCGTAAACCTGTAATCGCTTCAATAAATTCAGTCTGGCCGTTTCCGTCAACACCGGCAATTCCCACGATTTCTCCTGCATGCACGTCAAGGGAAATCCCTCTGATCTTCGATAGCTCTTTTTCTCCAGAAGTCCAAAGATTGTCCACACTTAAAACAGTTTTGCCAACGTTTGCCTTTTTCCGTTCAATATTTAAGAATACCTCACGACCCACCATCATTTTTGCAAGCTCTTTTGTGTTAGTATCCGCCCTATTAACGGTTGCTACATATTGGCCTTGTCGCATAACCGTGATCCGGTCAGAGATTTCCATAACTTCATTTAATTTATGAGAAATAAATATAACTGATTTTCCATCTTTTTTCAAATTGTTAAGTATCTCGAAAAATTTTTCGCATTCCTGAGGAGTCAGTATGGCAGTCGGCTCATCAAGTATTAAAATATCAGCGCCGCGATAAAGCGTTTTTATAATCTCCACACGCTGTGCTTCGCCTACCGATATTTGGTTGATCCGTTTTTCCGGCTGTATTTCCATATTGTAGTTATCTATGTAATACCGGATATCTTTTTCGGCTTTAGCAAAATCAATTTCCAAATGCTTTCTTGGTTCCCAGCCAAGTATAATATTTTCCAAAACGGATAAATCATTAATAAGCATAAAGTCCTGGTGAACCATACCTATACCATTTTCAATCGCTGCTTTAGGGGTTATCTTTTCCATTTGCTTGCCTTTAATTGCGATGCTACCGCTGTCTCTTTGATAAATTCCATACAGAATATTCATCATTGTGGATTTGCCTGCACCGTTTTCCCCTACAAGCGAATGTATTTCTCCCTTGCGCAAACTAAATTGTCCATCCCTAATCGCGTGCACCTGACCAAAATTCTTCACTATGTTTTTCATTTCTACAACGAAATCATCCAATATTTTTCACCCTTTTCCCTTGCAGCTTTTTCAAATCAAAAAGCAGAATCAGCCCGTCAAAAGATAAAGAAACAGTGTATAGATCGGGCCGCCTGTCTCTCGGCAGGCTGCCCTTTTAGTGTACTATACTCTCTTAATTGGCTCTGCCATACAAACCTAACTGTCAGCCTGTAAAGCCTTGATAATGGTTTACTTTTATCTTTCCACTCTTTATTTGAGAAGTAAGGTCTTCAATTTTAGTTGTAATGTCACTTGGGAATTTGTCACCGAGTGCTTTTTTAATAACAGACATATCCGTAAGCTGGATACCTCCATTGTTAACATCGAGCATGTTAACAGAATCACCTTTGAATGTCCCTTTCACAACATTTTTAATGACATTGTATGTACCTACATCAACGTGTTTTACTTCCGAAGTAAGGATCGAGCCAGGATAAATGTTGTCCTGATTTGAATCAACACCTATTGCAAATGCGCCACGTTCCTTTGCTGCTTCCAAAACACCTGTTCCGGTACCGGATGCAACATTCATTACAACGTCAGCACCTTCATCATACTGGGCATTTGTCAATTCCTTTCCTTTTACAGGATCGCTAAAACTTCCAGCAAAGGCATGAAGAATTTTGATATCCGGAGCAATATACTTCGCGCCCTGTTCATAACCAACAAGGAAATCGTGCAAAACAGGTACGTCCATTCCGCCTACCCAGCCTATTACCTTTTGTGAATTGATTCCCTTTATATCAGTCTTTGTAGTAAACATCGCAGCAGCCGCACCAGCTAAGAAAGATCCTTCATTCTGTGCAAATTTATACGACATTATATTTTTGCCTGACACCTGATCATCAAGAATAGCAAATTTTACATTTGGGTATTGCGGACAATGCTTTTTCATAATGTCTTCAAACTGCGAAGAAACTCCTATAACAAGGTCATAACCGGCATCTGCCATAGAAACAAAATTAGATTCCCAATCTGAAGACTGTGTGGATTGAAGTTCTTTTACTTCAACACCAAAATCTTTTTCTGCTTTTACAGCACCAGCGTGTGCAGAGTCATTAAAAGATTTGTCACCAAGAACCCCGGAATAGCAAAGTGCAACACGCACTTTTTTGCCGGAACCTGTCGCAGCGCTGTTCTGGCCGGTCCCGGAAGACGCTGTTGATGGTTTTGAACTGCAGCCCATTGTCGTTCCAATCAGCAAACTAAATGCTAAAAAAGTTGCCAGCCATTTTTTCCTCGTTTGTTTTTTCATAATTTGTGCTTCCTTTCATCAAAAATATCTGCTTTTAAAGTGGCTCTGTTTAGCAAGCTTTGGCAGGGTAACAGGCCTTTGCGGGCATCTTAATGCGGAGAATGGTAAATCGGTTTATCTACAGCAGCCTGTGCTTGGCCTTCTCAGCACAACAACATAGTAGAATAAAATTTATGAAATGTCAATATATTTTTAGCATATTATTTGTTTTTTTTATTTTTTTTAAAAAAATATTTTGCTTTTATTGACGTTGTTTAATTATATTGTTATAATAATAAATGTAAATGTGCAAAGTAGTTTACATGCTGAGTTAAATGTGGTAAATTGTTTTATCTATCTTAACAAAATTTAAAAGGAGCGCAGTTTCATGCGTACAACACTGAAAGATGTTGCAAAGGCATCAGGACTGTCTATGACAACTGTTTCGCTTGTTTTAAACAATAAGCCAAATCGAATCCCTCAAAAAACGCGTGACCTTATTGTAAAAACTGCAGAAAAACTGAATTACAGGCCAAACAGCATAGCCGTAAGTATGGTCACTAAAAAGACTCATACGATAGGCCTTATCCTTCCTGATATCAGCAACCTGTATTTTTCTTCTTTAGCGAAAATCATTGAAGAACGATTTCATCAGTATGGTTATAATGTTTTTTACGGTAACACAAATGGGCGTCCGGAGCTTGATTTTGAGTATCTAAATTTATTTATTGATCGTGGTGTGGATGCAATCATTATGACCACTTCCGCATACCACGACAAAAGGGACAACGAAATACTCAAGCAGATCTACATAGTAAATCATATACCTATCATGATGGTCGACCGCGGAATGAACAGTTCATATTTTTTGTCTGTAGAAGTGGATCAAAAATTAGGTGGTTTCCTTGCCACGGATTATTTAATCCAGATGGGACATCGCCGAATTGCTTGTCTTACTGGTCCAAAGAGCCTTAAAATAAGTACCGACAGGCTGCAAGGCTACCGTGATGCTCTGCAAAAAGCCAGCATACCATTCGATCCTGCACTCGTACTTGAAGGAAATTTTGGAGTGGAAAGCGGAGCAAAAGCACTTTCGTATTTTTTGGGGCAAAATGCTACTGCTGTGTTCTGCATGAACGACATGATGGCAATAGGAATATACAGGGAAAGCCGACGCTATAATATTCGTATTCCTAACAACCTTTCAGTTATTGGCTTTGATGATATTTTTATAGACGAATTTTTGGAACCGCCATTGTCAACAATTTCACAGCCCATAGATGAAATAGGCCAATATACAGTTGATAAAATGATGGCGGTTTTAAGTGGTAAAGATGATAGCCCAAAGGCAAAGTTATTTAAGCCGGTGCTTAAAATCAGAGGGAGCACCGCCAAAAATGAAAAAATGACAGTAAAGAAGGAGTTAAAGTGAAGATTCTTAACTTTGGATCATTAAATATTGACCATGTATATCATGTGGATCATTTTGTTAGGCCTGGAGAAACAATTTCGACTGAAAAGTTAGAGCATTTCTGCGGTGGAAAAGGTCTTAACCAGTCCATAGCACTTGCAAGAGCCGGTACAAATGTATGGCATGCGGGAAAAATTGGTAAGGATGGCGCTATTCTTAAAAAGATTTTAGAGGACAATAAAGTTAATACGGAGTTCATCAACGTTACAGAAGGTACCAATGGCCATGCTATAATACAGGTAAACCCGTCAGGGCAGAACAGTATCATTACATATGGTGGGGCAAACTATGAAATCACAGAAAATTTTGTAGATTATGTGTTGAAACATTTTGGAGAAGGCGATATTGTACTACTGCAAAATGAAATCAGCAAAGTTGACTATATTGCACGGCGTTGTGCAGAGAAGAAAATTAAAATAGTGCTTAACCCGTCTCCAATAAACAATATGCTTTTGAAAACATTTCCTTTTGAGCTTGTCTCTCTGTTTTTTATTAATGAAATTGAAGGGCGAGAATTAGCAAAAACTAAAGATGTTGAAAAGATGCTTGACACTTTAATTAAAATATATCCTCATTCTGCATTCGTGTTAACATTGGGACACTATGGGGTCATATTTAAAAGTTCTCAAAGAACATATACACATGGTATTTACAATGTAGATGTTAAAGACACAACTGCTGCCGGAGATACTTTCACAGGCTATTTTCTGTCCTGTCTTGCGGCAGGAGAAACAATTCCAGATTGTCTTCGCAAAGCCTCCGTCGCTTCTTCAATCGCAGTTACCATGCGTGGTGCCGCACCATCCATACCAACAATGGAAGAAGTAAATGAGCAGGAAAGGAACTTACATTTAATAGATTTTCATGCTCCTAACCTAAAATAGACATTCCTGAAAATTTTGCGTAAATATGAATCAGATCAAACAAAAGCTCAGGTAATTTAACTCAGGCAATTTTTGATTTGCAGCGCAAATTAGCCTGCCGGCCTGTCGGGAAACATGATATCTGGTTTAAACCCATGTCCCAATTTTGACACCGGCACGCATATCCACAAGGTTGGAAAATGGGCGCAAAACCGAAAAATTCCACGATTGTGGAAAAACATGATATAATGAAAAAGATGAAAAATCCGAAGCGGAGAAAGGTGGGGACAGTCGTGAATGTGGCCTTGACGATACAGGAAAGATTAAAAGATTTACGGGTGGAGCGAGGGCTGACACTGGAGCAGTTGGAACAGCAGACCGGCATTTCAAAATCTGCTCTGGGAAGCTATGAAAATGCGGATTACAAGGACATTACCCATACCAGCATCGTGACTCTGGCAAAGTTTTATGGCGTGTCCGCCGATTACCTGCTTGGGCTGACGGAAACAAAAAATCACCCAAACACAGACCTTGCGGAACTGCATTTGAGTGATGAAATGATCGGGCTTTTGAAAAGCGAGAAAATCAATACTCGGCTGCTATGTGAAATGGCCGCACATCGGGATTTTGTAAAGCTGCTGGCAGACGTTGAAATTTACGTGGATGGTGTCGCCAGTATGCAGGTGCGGAACCTGAACGCATGGGTGGACATGGTTCGGAATGAAATCGTGGAGAAGTACCATCCCGGCGAAAACGACTCTACCATTAGCGTGTTAAAGGCCGCCCACATTGAGGAAGATATTTATTTCCGCAATATTGTGAATGAGGATATAGACGGTATCATCCGGGATATTCGGGAAGCCCATAAAGAGGACAGCACCAGCGCGCCTGACACGGCCGCCGTTGACGAAATCAAAAACAGCTTGGAGGAAGCCGCCCGCTTTCATGGCAGCGACGAAGAAAAACGGGTGGTTGTGTTCTGCCGCCAGTTGGGGATTGACTACCCGAAGCTGACGCCGGAAGAGTTCCGGGTCATAATAAAAGTGCTGAGAAAATCCAAACTGCTGACCATTCCGAGAAAGAGGCGCAGGAGGAACCGAAAGTAAACTTGTAATATCGGGACTACATGGTAAAATAGGTTTAAAGAAATTTGGAATTTTCAAGCGCGTATTCAATATCCAGTTATATATGGAAGGAAGTCACAGGATGAGCAGAAACGGCATACCAAATTCGCTGGTAAATACAGGTTCTAAGATTTTGTCCGCACCCACCTGCCCGAAGTCTGCCAAGCAACTTGTAGTAGCAATTGTGGAATACTAGTCCCATATAAGTAATTTAGCATGATATTCTGGACCCATCACAATGACGCTATTTTTCTTATCGTTATCATGAATTACTTTTTGATTTTGTCATTTGTACTATTTGCTTCTGTATTGCCAACATCTTCAACTGTATTTTTTACCTTTTCAAGTATTGTAGACAAGAACGCTGGAAGTGGCACATAATTCGATATATTTTCTATAATACTTATTAATTCATTGATGATCAACCACACAGCAACTAATGCTCCAAAAAACGTAGTTACTGGAACGCTAATTTTAAATGTCGTAGTTAAATAGAGCAGAAGCCAATCAATACACATTCCGACGCATACAGCGACCATATATAGCACTTTTTTTGCAATTCCTTTTATTCCTCTTACACTGCTTATTGTTCCGCTTATTCCAGCGTTAATTAAGCCAGTTATGTAATCTCCGATCATACATATTAATAAGATGCATATTAATGGGCCAATTTCACCAAACCAGGCAGTAAACATCGCTAATATGCTTGATGAAATAAATTTAACGACATTTGTATGATTCATCATGTTTTTTCTCCTTCATGATTTATACTATATAGGAAGAATATTACAACAGAAATGTAAACTGGTTGAACATCCTTAGACGATTTATTCGTCCTACGCTGTAAGCAATCTTACAATATTGTGAGATTGCTAAGTCAAGACGGATCTTGAAGGTGCAAAATGATAAAACAAAAAACAGGTTATTGGAAAACGCACCCTTTACGAAAGGCTATAACGGTTTTAGTAGGTTTTTATTCAATTTTGATTCTGTTTTACTATTGTGCGCCTAAAGTTCCTGCTATATTGGGTGTTCTATGCATAAGGTTTTTGCTTTTCTATTTACTAATTGGACAATTTGTTTTGGGATGTCTGTATGGAATATGGTTAGACTGTAGCTGCCATTTTAAAATTCGTTTTTTCTGCTTAGTGTTATTTATATTATTTATTATTGTTTCTATCTGTTATTTTTCTACGTATGTTTATCCAGATTGGAGACGCTATGGACATATTGAAAGGGACAGAATTCTTTTGACTATTGATCTCGTATATATACCAATATTAAGTGTGATCGGCGGCTACATTTTATCCAGGGTAATATCACATATCATAAGAAAGAAGCAGGACAGATAACTGTTCTGCTTCTTTCTGGGTAATTCCTAGATGACTAATTCTTTGAAGATGAAGTTTGCTAAAGATTTGCAACAAGCACGCTGCATCTCCTCTGTTGAGTCTCCCGCCAATTTGGCTAACAAGACATGATCTTCAAAAAAGCCATGCATTCTGTCATAAATTTTCGTTTCCAAATCGCCTAATGTTTTTTCACATCCAATATCATCCGGATAGAAGTTAAAACGAACATTTGCGTAATTGCTATAATACCAAGTCATTGCTTCTGATAAAGGATGTGAGCTTGATTGTTCGTCTTCCGTAATATACTTGGCAATTTTATATGCATCTATATCCGTACACAAATCAGAATACTTGCAGCTTGAGTTTTCGTTTCCAATAATCATATCAGCAATTTCCTGAATTGTTTTGCCTAGATACATATTATAATTCGCGTCACTGCTTCTTTTGTTATATGCGGTAGCAGTGTCTGCCATTCCGGTAGCCAAATCTCCACCCCAGCCAGTCCAAAATTTTATGAGAATATCTTTGCAATATCCCTCGGCTGTTGCTGCTAAATGTCCAAAATCAATAAGACCTCCGTATCCATCAGTCAGCGATGTAGTATCATTAGAAATAAAATTATCCAATTCCTCATACAAAGTATGATTATGTTTATTAACGTAATCGACGAAGCTACTATCGATTTTTCCTAGAGCAAGTGTCCATTCTGTATCGTGATACTTTGGAGCTCGTAAGTAATTGGTAACTCCAATAGCCAATTTTATTCCAGCAGGCTTAGCATCAGGAACATCACTCCTTGATTCACAGTATAATGTTTCCAATTGTGCAACTTTAGCGATTAATGTCTGAATTTTAACCGTGTTTGACGGAATCTCCGGGATGGCAGGAGCGATATATTCCTGTCGGGCAATCGTATTAAACCCTGTGTATCTTCCAGAGGTAACATCTTTATCCACATCAAAACTTCCGGTAGTACAATAAAGACTGTAGGACTTTACTTGATCAAATGCCCAGTCGTCAGGAAGCGAAAACCCCATATTGCCACTGTAACCGGTAGAAAGATCACTTACAAAACTGCTGGTTGACAAACCTTCATTGGCAACTAAAGTACATGTGTTTCTTGACCCATAAATACCAACTTTGAAAGGCATGGTATGAGAGTTTGCATAATCGTTGATCCCTCGGAAATAGGGAATGACTTTATCGATGACTTCATCCTCCATAAAATCATAGTCTACCGTAAAATAGATATATCCTCCGGCCGGAACTCCTAATCCCCACGCAGCACTTGTGGCCTTTTGTGCATCGATTTTCCCCTGTCCGTAACTAAAATAATTATACAGATTTTCTTCCTTTGGATTTGCCTCATACCACTCTTTGGCATCCTGATAAATCACGAACAGCTTTAATCCTGCATCAATGATAGTTTGCATTTCAGCTTTGTCCAGGTGCTTGGAAACTGGGACATTATTATCATCGTATATTCTTCCTGTTAAGTAGCGCCCAACTATACTATATTCATCATTTTTCAATGCCTGTGCACGCTCAGAAGTATCAATTTTCGTAGCGCAATCACAGGCCGCTCCGTCTCTATCTGGATTACCTGTGCTTACAAACAATTCCATCCATTCATTTTTTCCAATAATATCTCTCTCTGGCAAGGCAACAAATGACTGGAAGCTATGTAGAGCAGTTTTGGTCTCATCATCCAATTCACCATTGAAATCCCCTGGGTCATATTTGCTTCTGTTCCCTGAAGGCAAAGAAGTATACGGGTAATGTCCAATGCAGTATATCGAAAACTGCGCTAATTTTATAAAGTCTTTGATTTCGTAATCATTATAGGTTCTACCGGAAAAACTTTGCTGTGCATTGGCATAAGGAATTTCAGGGCAGCAGCGCTTTGTTGTATTGCCGAAGTATCCGTTAGCGTCATAATCGGTTCCTGTGCCGGGTTTTGGCAAGCCTTCTATGGCCTGAAATGCGAAGATAATAGCAGAATCGGTACCTCTTGAATAGATACCATCACAAGGGCATAGACCTGTATAAGCTAAATAATTTCGATTTATTTCCTGTTGCATTGACCGAGTTCTACTGTCTCCTCTGCTGACTTGTTTGTATTCGTCAACTCCGAGGACCGCTTGCATCTGGAGACCCTTGGCGACACTGGAAATCTGGCTGTCTGATAAGCCGGCATCCTGTTGAATCCAAATCAATGCATTTTTTGTATCTTCACTGAAAATGCCGTCCGTTGCCTTTGCATCATAGCCCTTACAATAAAAACCATACTGAAGAATTTTAACGCGATTACCTGTGCTTCCAGTATCTAGAGGATTTTCGTCACAAGCTGTTGATGTCATACTGCCAAAATATCCGGTTACGTTAGAAAGCCCTAATTCGATTTGCATGGCGGATACCAATGCTGCGGATGTTGCTGACCCGGTATTACCTGTTTCTTTCACTTTGCAATACCCTGAATTATCCCCATAGGTACTGTTTAGCCATTGCTGTGCTTCCAAAACTATTTGCTGTGACATAATAAAACGCCCCTTTCTTTGTCACGTAACTGTGACAACTAATAAGAAGAGAGTCAATTATAAAATGTAAATAGCGAAATAAAATAATCTTATTTTCGATTTAAGTAATCTAAGGATACGATTGCTCTTAATTTTTTCAATGCCCCTTTTTTAGTCTTGTTTACACTTTGCCTGGATATATTGGTCATTATGGCAATCTCGTTAATTGAATACTCTAAAAAGTAATGATAGTATATTACTCGGAATTTCTTTTCAGAGAGAACCCTTTTCAAATCCAATAATAATAATCCAGTATATTCATCATGAGTTGGATTAAGTGTTTCAATAAAAATCTGCAAATTTTCTCTATCACCACTACTATCCGTTTGTGTATAGCGATATATATTGCTTTTTTTGATTCCTTTATGTATGAATGATACATTGATTTTTTTATATATGATAAAATATATTGCTCTGGCTTGTCCAAAAAATCCAAAATATTTATTTTATAAATAAGTTCTATAAAGTTTACTTGCATGTCATAATATGCGTCGTCATATCGTAAGTAATATGCATATTTTTTTAATATGGGACTAAACTTGCAAAGTAAATTTTCCATTGCGTCAGCATTATGTTCTTGTGACAATTTTATTTGCTCGCAAATGTTATTAATTTCCATAATTATGCGCCTCCTAATTTGCTAGAAAGGCGCTTAATGGTAATTTGTAAACAAATATATTAAATACTTATAAATTTTCAATTAATAACCTAAGTGCTCCCTAAAAATCACTTAATATTGTAATACAGCAACATGAAGATGCCCTCAATTGCAGTGTTAGCAACCTGCAATTGAGGGCATTCAGCTAATTTTGACAAAAAGGAATTTGCCACAGACATTCAGTATGCTTGACAAAATGGGCATGCTAATGTATTATAATAGATAATATGTTAATTATAACCACGAGCCATACATGGAAATAACATTAGGATTAGATCCCCTTGACAAGCCTGTATCTACATAGCCATAGTTGCTCCTTGTGCTAACTCCCTCAACAATCGGAATGCACTGTCCATCTGTCCGTTCAACATATCGAATTAGTTTCCAGTCAAGGTGTGTATCACCATTATCGTAATCATCATCCAAAAACGCTACACGGCATCCTCCCGCAACAGCTCCCCAATAAGTAGCGTCTTTGTTATAGACATTTGCTTTACGACGGAATTTGAAAGTTTTGTATTCTTTACCATCTATGTAGTCATGATCATATGGGTATTCAATACATGGTTCGGCTCCAAGTTCATCACCGTCACTGGTAAGATGAAGCTGGCCGTATTTAAGCTGACCGTTAGACCCCATAAAATAAATTGTATCAAATACCCCATCTCCACCTACGCTTGGAAGATATACAAACGCTTCTTTGTTATAAATAGTACCTATTTGTTCATCTCCCCCATAACACCGATATACGGGGAGTGACCTACCAGTTTTGTTTACACAAAGCATATTTGGCATTTTAATTCCTCCATTTTGATTATTACAATCGATTGTACTTATATATAAAGAGCATTCATGAATTAATGTAACCCCTAAAGCTATTACGGGAATAATATAAAGGGAGGGACGACGCATGAAAAGAAGTACAAATATAATTGTACTATGTCTTGTTTGTGTGGTTTTACTAATATCCTGGTTATTTCTCCCATCTATAAATGAAAAGCGCAATAATCAAAGGATCATCTCTGCTACAGTTAATTCTCAAGAATCAACCTCTTCAAGATCTGTAATTTCTTCAGCAAATACGTATTCCGAATCCAGCAGTTCCAAAATAAAAGCAGTTCTAAAATTGCATGACAGCACATTAAAGCCGCCATCAGAAGAACAATGTAAAGCAGCACAAAAGAGGGCATTATCCGGACTCAGTACAAAGGAAAAGCAAACGGTTCAGAATGACATTCGTGGAATGCATATGAATATGGAATCTGAGTTTATTGAAAAAGATATTCGCACCATACTAAAAAGTCCTTCCAGTCCTAACTGGGAATTTTGGGAGCACACTGGAACTGTTTCCATAGCAGGCGAAGCTACGGTTGATAATCCAGTGGATGGTGAAGTTTGGATTCAAGCCTTGCAAAAAATTTATGATATCGTAAAGGACACGGATTTAAAGGCAGATATTCAAAAGATGCAGGATTGTGTCAGAAGTGCCGTCAAAAATCACGATGTGAACAAACTGGATGAGTTGCACAAAATGTTGCATGACTGTGACTATTGGGTGGTAAATTATCCGGTTCACTTTGAAAAGTATGCGCCTGTCGATTGGGGCGGTATAGATGTATATTTTAACAGCTTACAATGTATAAAAAATGATAGATGAATTTTATTAAGAGCGGTAGTGGGGAATCTTTACTGTGAATTGTCCTTAAATTATGCTACTACGCCTATCTGTCCGATCAAGGGTCGGGTGGTGTTTTGCCATGTTGAGGTTTAGCCGAAAATGGGGAACAGAAAGTAAAAAGATCCCACCTCGTTTTCATTTGTACTATTGTACGGCAGGACCAGTTCTGCAACGTTTACGGTAGCGTGGTGGCTCTGCTCTTGCCATACAGTAAATGGGAAGAATTCCATAGAGCGGAACGCTTCTGCTTGCTTTGCAGGATTGTGGGTTAGGTTGGCCCGAGGTTTGAGCAGTGAACGAGGGAATTTTTATACGCTCTGCCCGCTTTTCTGCTACTTCAATCACTCTTGTTTTTCTGTGGGAGGTAGTAATGATATTGTTACGGCAACGCCGACAGAGCGTATAACACACTACACTTTGCTACGCAAAGTCGTGTGCCAAAGGGGTGCCCTCCTTTGGAAACCAGCAGAACAAATGGCGATATGCTTCCGGAAAAGGAAGCATATCGCCATTTGTTGTCAGCAGTCCATTTCACGGTCTGCGTGTAATTCCTTGTAAACTGAGTAATAGAAATAAAATGATTGCAACGTAAGCCAGTATTTTTTCACTACTCATCACGAAATTCTCCCTTATTCACTTCGAACACATCATCAATTTTCTTTCCAAAATACTCAGAAATGCGAAATGCAAGCTTTAAAGATGGATTAAAAGTTCCCTTTTCAATTTCTAATATTGTCCCGCGTGAAACACCAATGTCTTCTGCAAGTTTTTCTTGAGTAATATTTTTCTCGGCGCGAAGGACTTTAATTTTTGTTTTAAATGTCTGTGGTTTCCCGCTAATAATAATCACCCGCCATTCATAGGCTTTCCATATTCACTATATGTACTACATACAAAACATAATATCAACTATATAATACATTTTGTCCAGCAATAAACTCTTAATACAGGATAAATAATTTTTTTAATTATCAAACACATACCACACATGCTGCCGTCTACACCTTTTTGTTTAGGCGATAAAAATCTTGCTGGTTGCGAGAGACATCGCCGTCATTTTCTTTGCTTCGCGACCAAACTTCTATTGCCGGAAATCTTGACTTGCTCGTTTTTAGACTTCTATTCTTCTCGAGCTTCGGAATATCTTCCGTTAGCCATGCTATTTATTTCATGCTTAGTAAACTAAAGTTTGATACAATTACACGATTACTTTGAAAGGGTTGCATTTAGCTTAAATAATTGTATTTTTAGCGGAGAGTTGCAAAATTTTGAGTTGTAATATAAATCAAGTGTATATGTAACCATATATATGTAGTATCGACGATTGAAATTTTCTTTTACTCTGGAATAACACCTTGACAAACCGTATTCCATATACTATCATATGTGAAATCTCTTTGCACTGCATATAAATCTACAGTACAAACTGAGCAGGCGATGAACCGATAGGTTTGTGGGGCTGGGCCGGAGACGGCAACGGATTGATTCGTATCACATCTGTGGGACAGTTGTATGTTCCATAGGTGTGTGTTTTTATACCTTCTGGGATAAACTGAATTTATAGCGTGCCATGGAGCTATCTTTATGAAACGCCGAAAGGCGGTACGGAGGTAACTGTTATGACAACCCCTGAGAAAACTCCCCTCATGAATGGCCTGACTGCGGAACAGGCTCGGAATTTGCAGGAAAAGTATGGGAAGAACGAGCTGACTCCTCAGAAGAAGCAAAGCTTCATCCGCAAAGCACTTCGTACAATCTGCGAACCCATGTTTCTGCTTCTGCTGATTGCCGCAACGATTTATTTTTTCCTGGGTGAACCGCGCGATGGTGCCATTATGCTCATTTTCGTTGTTGGCATCATCGGCATTGATATCATTCAGGAATGGAAAACCGATCAGACACTGAACGCGCTGAAAGATCTGTCCGCCCCGCGAGTACAGGTCATCCGCGATGGCAAACGGCAAACGATTGAAAGCGTCAATTTAGTGCCCGGCGATCTTATGATTATCGCCGAAGGCGTAAAAGTCCCCGCCGACGGAAAGATTCTGGAAGCAAACGATCTTTGCATCGATGAATCGTCTCTCACTGGTGAAGCCGAAGGCGTCTGGAAGGTAACGGCGGATAAAGCCGAACCAATTTCCGATTACTGGCGCAAGGATACTTGTTACGCGGGCACGCTTGTAACGCAGGGCAGCGCCGTCGTTCAAGTAGAAAAAATCGGGGCTGCTACGGAATATGGGAAGATCGGCACGCACGTCGCTTCCGCTCCCGAAAGCCGGACTCCGCTGCAAAAACAAACCGGTAGCCTTGTTAAAACATGTTCCCTCATTGCCATTGTGCTTTTTGTTATGGTCTGCGTTTTTACGTATTGGAATCTCCCCGACCATAAATTCGTCGCTCGCATGATCGAAAGCATCCTGTCTGGAGTAACGCTTGCCATGGCGATGATTCCGGAAGAGTTTCCCGTTATCCTCACGGTTTTTCTTTCCATGGGTGCGTGGAGACTTGCAAAGCGGCAATCGCTTGTGAGAAAGCTGCCTTCTGTGGAAACACTTGGCGCCGTATCTGTTCTATGTGTCGATAAGACCGGGACAATCACAATGAACCAGATGTCGGTTCAGAATACTTGGGCGCCGACCGGCGATACAGAAAACCTGATTGAAACCATGGGGCTTGCCTGTGAAACAAATGCCTATGACCCCATGGAAAAAGCCATGATCACCTACTGTGAAGCAAAGGGCATCAGCAAAAATCACCTGTTCGGCGGAACCCTAATCAGCGAGTATGCTTTTACCAATGAATTGAAAATGATGGGGCATGTCTGGCGACACGACGGGGAAATCATCATTGCCGCGAAAGGTTCTCCCGAGAAAATTCTGACAATCTGTGCTCTTTCCGAGGAAGAACGCAAGCAGGCCGAAAGCAAGATCATGGAGATGTCTTCTCAAGGCCTGCGCGTCATTGCAGTAGGAATTGGAAAACCCGCCGATGAAAATGAAATCCCAGCGGAAATTACCGACTGTGAACTTACCTTATGCGGACTTGTCGGACTTATTGACCCACCGAGGAAATCGGTGAAAGAAGACATTGCGCGGTGTACAAAAGCCGGTATCCGTGTAGTCATGATTACAGGTGATAACGGCATTACCGCAAGCTCCATCGCTAAGCAAATCGGTATGCCGAATTCGAGCCAGATCATTACCGGTGACGAATTGAACGGCATGAGCGACGAAGAACTGCGTAGACGCGTCCGTGACGTCAATATCTTCTCGCGCGTGATTCCGGAACACAAAATGCGTATCGTCAAGGCTTTGAAAAGCAACGGCGAAATCGTTGCTATGACAGGAGACGGCGTGAATGACGCTCCGGCGCTAAAATATGCGGATATTGGCATTGCAATGGGCAAACGCGGCTCCGAAGTAGCGCGGGAAGCTGCGGATTTGATTTTAATGGACGACAATTTTACCACGATTGTAGATACGGTTCGCGACGGCAGAAGGATTTACGACAATATCCGGAAAGCGGTAGGCTATGTGTTCACCATTCATATCCCGATCGCTTTTTCCGCTCTTCTCGCGCCGTTGCTCCGTATCAATCCGGCAGATTTGTTTCTGCTGCCGCTTCACGTTGTTTTGCTGGAACAGATTATCGATCCTACCTGCTCTATTGTTCTGGAACGTCAGCCTGCCGAGCACAATATCATGGAGCGGAAACCGCGCGATCTGAATGAAAAAATTTTGAGTCCAGGTATCCTTTGGAAAAGCGTCCTGCAAGGTATCGCGGTTTTTGCCGCGTCGTTTGGAACATATTTTTACTTCTTGCAGCAGAATTCGGGAAATGCTCCGCTTGCAAGAACCATGGGGCTTTCCATTGTCATGCTTGCCAATCTGTTCCTTGTGCTAGTCAACAGTTCAAATTACGCTTTTGTATTTCAGTCCATGCACTGTCTGGCAAAAGATAAAGTTATGTGGGCAATCCTAATTGGCACAATAGCCGGATTGCTTTTAATCCTTTATACACCGCTGAGCGGCATTCTGAAGCTGGCGCCGCTTACCATTGGCCAATTCTTACTGGCCATAGGTATTTCCGCAGCTTCTGTTCTGTGGTATGAGATTGTGAAATTATGCAACCATGCTACGGGCCCTCATATGAAAAAATGCCAAAAGGGCTGAACCCTCTCGTGATGAAACAGGCGGACTGCAAAATGCAATCCGCCTGTTCGTCTGTTTTTCCACACTATCTGCTCAGTAAAGTGGAGAAAAAACTGTTTTATGAAAACAAATAAAAAGTAGTGCAGTTATGTTGACTCAAATAAGATTTCAGAATGTATTCTATCGTGACGGCGAGAATACGATTCTTAGTAATCTTTCGCTTGAAATTGAAAAAGGTGATTATATTCCCATTATGAGCAATCCGAAAGCGGAAAAAGCACGTTTCTAAAGCTCTGCTGCCATCTCATCAGCCCAACGAAAGGAAAATTTCTGTTTAATGGTAACGATGTCATTCAGCATGATCTGATTGAACTAAGGAAAAAAAGTCTGCTACTGTTTTCAGACGCTCATCTTTTCGGAAACACGGTTGAGGATAATATCTTGATCGCCTATTCCATTCGGAAACATGCGATCAAACATGAGTGGATTGATTTTCTGTTCGCCAAATTCAATATGAGCGCCGATTATATGAAACACGATATCAAGACCCTCTCAGGTGGAGAAAAACATAGGATTGCCCTGATCCTGACATTGCTTTTCAAGCCGGATATTTTACTGCTGGACGAGGTAACGTCTGCTCTTGATATGAATAACACGTTGAGCGTGGAAAATGCAGTCAATGCAATGAACCATGAGGGCATCACCATTCTATGGGTTACACATAACCCTGAGCAGGGCAAAAAACAGGCTAATAAGCTGCTCTCCATTGAAGATGGCAAAATTGCTTCTTTAGAGGTGCTAAGATGGACGGTGCCACTATCAGTATCAATTTTCTGATGTTCGCCTCGCTGCTTGTGATCGTTTCCCTGCTGTTTTCCTATTTCCAAAAACTTAAGCTGGAGATGGTTGCGGTATAGTAATCCGACGCGATAATCTCAAAGTTGACGGAAGAGTGAAGCCGAAGATATTGTCGGCGGAGGATAGGGCAACACCGCACAAAGCAGAACGGCTCAAGAAGTGGTAAAATAGAGGTATAAATAAACAAATCAGCTTGTCAGCGCTTAGCAATTAACTGGCACAGGTAAAAACACATAAAAAAGAATTTCTGAATCAAATGGATTGCATCATTCCGTGGGATAGAATGGGTGACTGTGATAAAGCCGCACTACTATAAGGGAGAGTGCGGAAATAAGCCATACGACCTGGAACTGATGCTTCGTATCCATATTCTGCAGAATCTGTACAACCTTGCAATGAAGCGACAGCCTGCGAGGTAATTGACAGCCGGGCCTTTTCCGATTTTTGCGAAGCGGAATCCAGCAATCAGGTTCCGGATGGCGATACCATAATTGAATATGATGTTTGCGTTGGCAAATCTGATTCTGGCTGACAAAAATTCTCTGGCAGTCTGATTCGGGTTATTCTGCAGACCAAATTAAGGAGAAAGCAACGGACTATTTCATAACAACACAGAATTGCACTGACATCTGTGCTGTTATATGGCGTTGCCTTATAGTATTTTCCGAAATACAAGAATCTGTATCGCTTGAAGCAATTTCCCGAAAAATTACAATTCGATTTTCATAGCAAAACTTTCTATTACGTCTATTACATCTAAGAAAGGATAAGAAAATGGAGGCCTGAATAATGTCCCGGATTTTTTTGGTTGAGGACGATAAGGAAATCGCCAAAAATCTTGTACTTTTGCTCCGTTCGGAGGGATTTACAGTGGCCCATGCCTCTACGCGGGGGGAAGCCATTTCTGCGCTTGCCGGGAATAAATTTGATTTGGCGCTGATTGATATTTCTTTGCCAGATGGAAACGGTTTCGCGGTTTGCACTGAAATCAAAGAAAAGCAGGATATTCCCGTTATTTTTCTGACGGCTTTCGGCGATGAGGCAAGTGTTGTTACAGGGCTTAACATGGGCGCAGACGACTATATCACTAAACCTTTTCGTCCGCGTGAACTGATCGCACGCATCAGAACTGCCCTGCGGAAAAGCGGACGTTCTCCATCGGCTTTTGAAATCTGTGGGCTTCATGTTGATATGGCAAGCGGCATCGTTAAGAAGAACGGCAGCGAGGTTTTCCTTTCGCCCTTAGAATACCGCCTGCTATTGGTGTTTATTAGCAACCCTAAAAGTATTATCACCAGGAGCAGGCTGCTTGACGAATTATGGGACGCTGCCGGTGAGTTCGTCAATGACAATACATTGACCGTGTACATAAAACGTCTGCGGGAAAAAATTGAAAACGATCCTGCAAACCCGCAAATCATTATGACCGTTCGCGGAACAGGATATCGGCTGGGGGATGGATATGTTTCGGAATAAAGAGCTTCGCCGGTTTGCCATTTTATTTTTCATAATTGCTGCCGCTGCTGCGGCGCTGGGGTTTGCAATCAGTACTGCAGCTGGAATTCTCATCATTGCCACTGCCGCCGCCTTTGGGACGGCTTTTTTTGTGTTTACAAAAGCCAGATATAAAAGCATTGCACAGATTTCAGATCAAATCGATCTTGTGCTCCATAATGCTGACCATCTGTTTATTGGTGAATCGGATGAAGGCGAGCTTTCCATTCTGCAAAGCGAGATCACAAAAATGACGCTGCGTATTAGGGAACAAAATGATACGCTGAAAAAAGAGAAAAAACATCTTGCCGATTCATTGGCCGACATTGCTCACCAACTTCGCACCCCTCTCACATCCGTAAATCTCATTCTGTCATTGTTAGAAAATAACCCTGACGAAAATGAGCGGAAAGCGTTGATTCGGGAAACGAAGGAATTGTTTGACCAAATGGATTGGCTGCTTACTTCCCTGTTGAAATTATCCCGTCTGGATGCGGGCATTGTGGTTTTTCAAAAAGAGCAGATCAATGTGAGCACTTTGATCAACGCTGCGCTTCACCCGTTTTTGATTCAAATGGAGCTACACAATATTGCTTTGCAGGTAAATGTGCCGGGTGGAATCATGATTAACGGCGACTCTTGTTGGCTTTCGGAAGCAATTCAAAACATCCTCAAGAATTGCATGGAAAGTGCAGGCGATAACGGAAAGATTGAAATCATTTGTGAGGACAACCCACTGTTTACCAAGATTACCATCCATGACAGCGGCGCTGGTTTTGAAAAAGAAGATTTACCTTTTCTGTTTGAACGATTCTACCGCGGGAAAAACGCGGGCGCCACAGGATACGGAATCGGTTTGGCTCTTTGTAAAAGTATTATTACCCGCCAGGGTGGGACGATTACTGCCAAAAATCACCCTCATGGCGGCGCAATCTTTGCCATTCGTTTTCCAAAGTGACGAATCTCTCACCTGAAAGTCACTGAGATGTAAGTTTAAAACTTTATGATATGAGTAAAGGGATGGGACACACGCAAAGCCAGAGCGGGCGGCATCCACACTGTTGATGCTGCCTTCCGCACATATTGGCGGTTGTATCAGCCGGAAACGTAACCCATGACTCTGCCCGAAAGTCATACGTACCGCGCTTTGGGCGACTATATAAAATGAGGGAGTTCTCACCATGATGAAGCGCAATAAAACCTCCGGTATTCTGTTAATTGTATTTGGGGGGATTTTGTTATTGGGGCAACTTGCGCCAAACGGGTTCTGGTCCGGCCTCCCCTCATTTTGGAAGCCGCTGTTTGATCTTTTCGACTATTTTTTAATTTGGAAAATATTGTTTTGCGCCCTTTGTGTGCTGTGGCTGATTGATGCAGTGCGCAAACGCCGCTACGTGCAGGCAGGTTTTGCTCTGGTTCTCACCCTGACAAGTTTACGCGATCTGCTCAATCTTAACTGGATTCCTTTCTGGCCGTTCGTTCCGGCAGTAACCTTGGCGATTATTGGGGTTATACTGCTGTGCAGCGGCACCGGACAGAAAACTGGAAAACAGTTTTAAAGCAGATAAAAGAATGCAAAGGAGTCTCATATCATGGAGTTTTTGGAAGTTCAAGACCTGTGTAAGGTCTACGGCAAGGGTGAAAATCAGGTTGCAGCGCTGAACCATGTTTCACTTACAATCCAAAGAGGAGAGTTTACCTCAATCATTGGTTCCTCCGGTTCCGGTAAATCCACCTTGCTGCACGCCATTGCAGGTGTCGATGTACCGACCAGCGGTAAGATTTATCTGGAGGGACAGGATGTTTATGCTCAAAGCAATGAAAAGCTTGCCATTTTCCGCAGACGGCAGGTAGGACTGATTTACCAGTTCCACAACCTCATCCCTACACTGAATGTTGTGGAAAACATCACCTTGCCAATCTTGATGGATAAACGGAAGGTTAACAAGCAGAGGCTTAATGAATTGTTGGAACTGCTTGGGCTGCAAGAACGCAAAACACATTTGCCCAATCAGCTTTCCGGCGGTCAGCAGCAGCGTGTGGCCATCGGCCGCGCCTTGATGAATGCCCCGGCTGTTATGCTGGCCGACGAACCCACCGGCAGTCTGGACAGCCGTAACAGTCAGGAAATCATCCGTCTACTGAAGGAAAGTCATACAAGGTACAATCAGACCCTGATCATCGTTACGCATGATGAAAATATCGCTTTGCAGGCAGACCGCATTATCGGTATCTCGGACGGCAGAGTGGTGCGTGACGAGAGGCAGGCGGCACGGACATGAACATTTTCAACAAAGTCGCTTTGCAAGGCTTGAAAAAGAGCCATACCCGCACACTCGTAACGATTATCGGAGTTGTTCTGTCCGCCGCCCTGATTACAGCGGTCGCAACATTTTGCGTGTCTCTGATGAACTATCTGGCTAACAGTACGGCCGAGAAAGACGGCGACTGGCATGTCAAATTTGAGGATGTTAATTCTTCTTTTGCGGCGAAACAAGCAAGCAACGGCAAAGTTGCAAATATCATTACGTATGACAATATCGGCTTCGCAAAACTTCGCGGCGGGAAAGATCCCCAAAAGCCATATCTTTTTGTCGCCGGGTTTAGCAAAAAAGCTTTTGATACTCTGCCCATTGTGCTGGTTAACGGCAGACTGCCGAAAAGCGACGGGGAGATTGTTATTCCTGGGCGTATCACGACAAAGGGCGGCGTTAAGTTAAAGGTGGGAGACACGCTTTCCCTTGCTGTCTGTAACCGCTTAAACGGAAACAAGAAGCTCAGCCAGAATGATCCATACACTGCCGGAAGTGAAACTCTTGTACCAAAAGATAATAAAACCTATAAGATTGTCGGCATCTGCCAAACGCCTCTCTTTGAGCAAGAAGATTCCTCGCCGGCATACACCGTAATCACAACCGCAGATGCTTCAGACACAGCGGACGATCTCAGCTTATTTGTTAAGCTAAAAAGCCCAAGTGAAGTTCACTCTTACGCAAAGAGTACAGCCGGAAATTCTTCTTACATCTTGAATAATGACGTTCTGCGCTGGTTGGGACTTTCTGACGATTCAACCGATAAGGCGACTAATACAATTCTGTACTCAGTTGGGGCTATTGTAATCCTCATTATCATGGTTGGTTCGATCTTCCTGATTTACAATTCCTTCCACATCTCCTTGAACGAGCGCACACATCAGTTCGGAATTCTCTCGTCGGTGGGAGCCACCCCAAAGCAGCTGCGCCATTCGGTACTGTTTGAGGGACTTTGTATCGGTGCGGTTGGTATACCGATTGGCATACTCGCCGGAATAGGTTGCACTTTGCTCGTTATTCGCGTTGTCACCAAAAATTTTAGCAACTTGCTCTCCAGCAAAGTCCCATTAACCATGACGCTGTCCATCCCAGCGCTTGTCGTCGCAGCGGTGGTCAGTCTAATTACGATTCTGATTTCGGCTGATATTCCGGCTCGCAAAGCTGCCAATACTCCCGTGATGGAGTGTATTCGCCAGACGAATGAGATTAAAGTGGAAGCCAGAGCAGTCAAAACCTCAAATCTGGCAAAGCGTATTTACGGTTTGGAAGGAACCCTTGCGCTAAAGAATTTTAAAAGAAACAAAAACCGCTACCGCAGCATTGTGCTGTCACTTGTTTTAAGCATTGTGCTGTTTACATCAACCAGTTCCCTTATAACGGATGTGCAACTTGCAGCGGGGCAAACGAAAGAGGTTGGTATGCCTGATATCAGTTTCGGCACACAGACTATGGACGACCGCGAAATGGTGGAGATTTACAACAAGCTGAAAATTGCTAATGGTGTTACCGATAGTTTTTATCAAGTTGCTATGAATTTCTCCTGCGCGGCCAAGGGCAGTGACCTTTCAGACGCTTGCCGGGAATCCGCAGGGGTACATTCATCAAATGAAACGGTAAATCTACCAATAAATCTCCAGTTTCTTGATGACAAAGCCTATCAGAAAATTGCTAAAAGTGTGGGCTTGCCCGCGGAGAAATATACCGGGCAAAACGCGGAACTAATCTCCGTTGCCAAGGTGCTGGACCGCAACTATCAGAAAGAGACGATTGGCCAGATTAAGAATATATTCAAAAATTCTTCTATGAATCTTACCATCGCCCCCAAAACAAATGGCAAAGCGAAAACGGAGCATAAGCAAAACGTAAACATTACGTTTGTCAATACCTTGCTGCCAGATGTTCCCCTGTCAACAGATATGGTCAAACCGTCAGAACAATATTCTTTTGACGCAGTGGCTCCTTACTCACTCAAAGAGAAGCTTGTTCCTTCCGAGATCGCGGCGGATATGAAGGTTAATAAGGGCATGTCATTTATGTCAAAGGAGCCATCGAAATCTGCAACTGAAATGAAAGAGGTGATTCAGGGCGAAGGAATTACAGTCCCGTATATCTTTATGAATAATGATGAAACGCTTGAGCAGAACCGCAATATCATCTTTATTGCCAACGTGTTCGCCTATACGTTTATCATTATGATTTCGCTGATCGCGATTGCAAATGTGTTTAACACAATTTCCACGAATATCAAGCTGCGCCGCCGGGAACTTGCCATGCTCCGCTCTGTGGGAATGTCCGACCGTAAATTCAATAAAATGATGCGCTTTGAGTGCGCTTTTTATGGTATGAAGGCGTTGCTTGTTGGGCTTCCTCTGTCATTCATTTTTTCCTGGCTGATCTACAAAGGAATGACCGCCGGGGAGGAAAGTATCAATTTTGTGCTGCCGTGGGCCAGTATTGGAATCAGCGTGTTCAGTGTGTTTCTTATTATTTTTGTTGCCATGGTGTATGCCGTCAGAAAGATTAAAAAAGAAAACATCATTGACGCGTTACGGGATGACATGGATTGATTCTGTATTAACTTAACGTTTCCTATGCTATTATACGATTCCCCATACTATTGAACGATTTCTTCCCCGTAGTTGCATTTGGCGACAGCGGTAGAAATGCTGGTCATTAAAAACGAAAAAGCAGCCCGGCAAAATGCCGGACGGCAATAGGCAAAGATTGTGGAAAGTCCAGCACTGCTGGGCTTTTTCCTCGTTCTGGGCAAAAAAGAAAACCAACGATTGTATCAATCATTGATTTTTTATATGGTGGAGGTGAACACGCGAAATCCGAACACGTTTACTTCATCAATGGGATGTTAGTGTTGCTTCTGAATTTCGCAAAAACTTAATATATTGGATATGCAAAAGCAGGACCCAGACTGGTCAAATTACTAGAGTTTATTCAGCTTTTTCTTTATCTTTCCACGTATATATTCCCTTTGGTAATGTTCATGTTCGGTTAGCAGACGTTACTATTAAACAAAGTGTAGGCTGATAGTCTAAAGCGCAAGTAACGTGTACATTTCGAGTCCGATTAAAAGAATGGAACACCAGAAAACAGCATATGTAAGGAAGATATATCGCTTCATAATTTTAGTCATTATGTGCCTTCAAAAGGGATTAGATTCTTTGTTTCTTTAATACCAATAGATACAAAGCGTAAAGGAAAGCGGATAAAACGATGCAGGAAATAATTTGTATCATAACCGTTGGATTGAATATGATCATATAGAAAAACCATACAAGCGCAGAGCGGAGTACCGGAATCGGTGTAAAGACGCTGATGACAGCAACGAGCGCCACGTCGGTAACCCAGCCGAACCAAAAGGTCTGCATAGCTGTCAGAGTGTGGATGAATATTTCAAGCAAAAGGATGAAGAAAAATTGTTGGAAAAAGGCCGGGACGATTCCATGGGAGAACCACCCAAAAGCCTGAACTATATCTAACACATGCCCATAGGAGCTGCATGTGTTTTTCGTGACAATATATAGTAAAATTTCGAAGAAAGATACAACCGCTGCGATAATGACATAATTGAAAAGAGCGCCCCAATAGAAATCAGTTTTTTTCCCGTTAAGGTGCATTATCTTCTTAAAGTTGATGGCTGGTATAAAAATCGGCGCAAAAATAGCGGCAGCATACGCGTAATTACCCGGATCAACAATTCCGTTGGTTATGTTTGCCGCAGTCATAATCAATATCAGATTTGCGATACCAACCAGCAGCAAACAACCCGTAATAATATAAGCAGTTTTCAAATGTCTGAAGTTCTTGGGCACTTTTTGCAATTTCGTCAATCAGATGCGTGGATACAATAATAAGTCTCGGATGATTTTCGAAGCTGTCGATTAACAACTCGTAGAATTGGTTACGCATAATCGCATCAAAGCCCAAAACCGGTTCGTCCAAAATAACAACTTTTGAATTGCTGGCAAGGCTAATCAGCGTTGTAAGCATCGTCTGCATACCGAAGGAAAGCTGATTATATTTTTTCTTTCTATCCAGTTGGAACTTCTGAAGCATTTCCTGTGCGAAGGCCATGTCAAAATTGTCGTCAAGCTCTTTTGCCGTCTGAAGCAGTCTTTCAACTTTTACGTTGAACTGTGTAGCTCTGTTTTCAATAAAATTGACGCATTCCGGCATTTTCAGTGTACTTACCGGGCTTCCCCCCACTTCGACTTTCCCGTCACTCGTGTTGATATGTCCGGCAATCAGTTTCAACAGGGTTGTTTTTCCCGCACCGTTACGGCCAAGCAGACAATATATCTTGTTTTCTTTCAGGTCAAGTGTTACATGGTCGAGTGCCTTTGTATGCTGGTAACATTTCGTGACCTCTTCAAAGTGAACCATTGCTTTTCCTCCTTATGATCTGAATCAATTCATCTTCCGTTATGCCAAGCTTTTGGGCTTCTTCCCAAAAAGCTGTGACAGTTTCACCTAAAAAGATTTTCTTTCGCCGTGAGAGAATTTTCTCTCTTGCGCCGCTTGCAACGCACATACCAATGCCTCTTCTCTTGTATAAAATGCCTTCGTTTGCCAGATTGCCTACAGCCTTCACCGATGTTGTCGGATTTACCGACAGCAGTTTGGAAATCTGCGTTGTAGAGATAATGATATCGTCTGTCTTGTACACACCGGATAAAATATTATCTTCGATCATCTCCATGATCTTTATAAAAATCGGCTTATCATTATTCAAATTCTTTGTGCACCACCTTTCACAAGGATATTTTGTTAATGATTTAACTCATTAACCAGGTTATAGCACAAGTTTCTTGCCTTGTCAATCCTATTTTTTTCTGTTGAATTAATTTAAGATATAACTGCTGGTCAACATTGTTAGAATATATAGTCAGCGGCAAAAAGGTTCTTTGGGTTCAAGCCTGTGATGTGCTGACCATACCGAGACCGGACCCTATATCATTTTGTTTCATGCGATAGGTAGATCAATCTAAGATACAAGAGTAATTTTTATCGTCAAGCGACTCACACAATTTACTTGACAAACAACTTTTTCTGCTTATAATATAGATATTGTTCAATGTGATTAGCTTATGTCTATGTTGAGGATTGAGGTTAATATAATGGAAAATAAATATGCGGATTTCGCCTTGCTTTTCAAAGCTCTGGCAGATGAAACGCGACTGAAAATCATTGACATGCTCTCCTGTGGTGAGCTCTGTGCCTGCGATATTTTGAAATACTTCAATATCACACAGCCGACACTTTCCTATCATATGAAAATTCTTACCCAATGCGGAATCGTCAACGCCAACCGACAAGGTGCATGGATGTACTACACGCTTAATGAGAAGACGGTTAAAGAGATTTCCGAATACTGGAGCAAAAGCACCAGCAATAAGGAAAACTGCATTTGCCATGAATGTGAAAAGAATACGTGCTCGGATAGTGACTGTAAGCAATTATAATAACACTAATCCAATGAGGCGTTTTCTTGAAAAGCTCAGATTGTCTGTATCTTGCATGAAATTAATCTTGGAACATTGGGCAGACTATCTTCATAGTTTGAATATAGAATGTTCTCAATTATATAGAATATCTTGAATACAATATCTGTCCAATGTACCTGTTAAACAAGTCAGGGCAAGTATTCTTGCCTTTGATATAGATATCTTTCTATTTATACTTTGCCAAATTTATTTTTAAGGAGCTGTTTGTCATGAGCAAAATGAGAATTTACGATCCTGCCATGTGCTGTTCAACAGGAGTATGCGGCCCTTCAGTAAACCCTGAATTGATCCGGGTTGCTTCTGTGATCGAAAACCTAAAAAGGAATGGCATTGATGTAAAACGGTATAGTCTTTCCTCCAATCCGCAGGCATTTTTGAACAATGCCGCAATCAGCAGAGAACTGAATACAAAAGGCACAAAAATTCTGCCAATCACGATTGTAGACGGAAAGATTGTAAAGGAAGCCGGTTATCCCACAAACGAAGAATTTACCGTTTATCTCGGGGTGAATCTCGACAAGATTCAATCTGTTCCGGTAAAGGCAAAAATTCATAAATGTAACTGTGGCCCGAAAGGCTGCTGTTGAAAGGAATTATCGGAATGATGAATATGGAATTATACGACCCGCTCAAAACAGCAAAGACAAAATACCTGTTCTTTACCGGAAAAGGCGGCGTGGGGAAAACCTCAATTGCCTGTGCCACGGCCGTCGCACTTGCAGATTCCGGTCAAAAAGTCTTGCTTGTCAGTACAGATCCGGCTTCCAATCTTCAGGATGTTTTTGGCCTGAAGTTAAGCGATAAAGGTACTGAGATCAAAGAGGCTCCGGGGCTTGTTGTTGCAAATCTTGACCCATTGGCTGCTGCTGCCGAATACCGTGAATCAGTGATCGGTCCTTACCGCGGCAAATTGCCTGAGTCCGCCATTCAAAATATGGAAGAGCAGCTTTCCGGCTCCTGTACGGTAGAAATTGCGGCATTCAACGAATTCTCCAATTTTCTGACCGATGACAAAAAAGCCCAAGATTTTGATTGCATCATCTTTGATACGGCTCCAACCGGCCATACGCTCCGAATGCTTCAGCTTCCTTCTGCGTGGAGCGGGTTTATCAGCGAAAGTAAGCATGGGGCTTCCTGTCTTGGGCAGTTATCAGGTTTAGAAAGCAAAAAGGCAGTGTATAAAAAAGCTGCCAACACTCTCGCGGATAGCAGCCTTACGACACTCATCCTTGTCACCAGACCGGAAAAAGCTCCTATTCTGGAAGCAAAACGGGCTTCCGATGAGCTTGGTGCGTTGGGAATTCGGAAGCAGCTGCTCGTGATGAACGGGATTCTGCAAGGCCATGATTCTATGGATAAAATTGAGGCCGCTTTGTTTGAAAAGCAGCAGGCTGCCGTCAAAAGTATTCCCGAAAGCCTTTTGCAGTATCCTATTACAGCAATGCCGCTTCGCGCCTATAACATCACCGGAATAAAGAATGTGAGGCGCATGCTGTCTGATGCAGGCGTTACCTCGGGAAAATCTGTGGAAGGTCTTCCGGATTTTTACAAGCTGGATGATATCGTTGATGAGATTCATCAATCCGGCAAAAAGATCATTTTTACAATGGGAAAAGGCGGCGTCGGTAAGACGACAATCGCCGCAGCCATTGCACTCGGCTTGAGCCGGAAAGGTCAGAAAGTCCGGCTTGCGACGACGGACCCGGCCGACCATCTGAGCCTTGTTGTCGGGCAGGAAAAAGAGATTGCCGTCAGCCACATCAATGAAAAAGGCGAATTGAAAAAATATCAGGAAGAAGTGCTTGCGAAAGCGCGGCAGACAATGTCTGAGAACGATCTGGAATATGTTAAGGAAGACCTTCGCTCTCCCTGCACCCAGGAGATTGCCGTATTTCGAGCATTTGCCGATATTGTGGCCAAAAGCAACGAAGAAACGGTTGTTCTTGATACCGCGCCAACAGGGCATACGATCCTTTTGCTGGAGTCAACCGAAAATTATAACCAGCAGATTGAAAGCAGCGGCGGGGAAGTCACAGAAGCAGAAAAGAGTCTGCTTCCCAGATTGAAAAATCCGGACGATACGGAAGTGATTATTGTTACACTCGCAGAAACCACACCGTTTTACGAAGCACAGCGCCTTTCAGATGACTTGAAGCGTGCCGGGCTTACGGTCAGATGGTGGGTTGTCAATGCAAGTTATTCCCTAACAGAGACGGCAAGCGGATTTCTGAGAACAAAAGCGATGGATGAAGTGCACTGGATTAAAAAAGTCAATGAAATATCAGACGGAAATTATGCTGTAATTCCCTGGAAGCCCTTTGAGGTAAAAGGGAAAAATCTCTTTAAATTGCTGAAAGCATATAACACAGGGAGCGATTGAAATGAGTGCAGAGAAAAAGGATACAGGGATCAGCACATTCCAGAGGTATCTTACGGTCTGGGTATTTCTTTGCATGATTATCGGGGTACTGGTCGGACATTTTATACCAATCATTCCGGATATGCTTGGAAAGATGGAGATATTTGGTATTTCGATTCCCATTACCGTCCTTATTTGGATCATGATCTATCCAATGATGATGAAAGTGGATTTCCAGAGCATTAAAAATGTAGGAAAGAATCCGAAAGGACTGTTTGTTACATGGATAACGAATTGGATTATAAAGCCATTCACGATGTACGGAATTGCTTACCTGTTTCTGTTTGTGGTTTTTAAAAATTTGATCGCGCCGGAACTGGCAACGCAGTACCTTGCAGGGGCAGTACTGCTTGGCGCGGCGCCATGTACGGCAATGGTTTTTATATGGAGTATGCTGGTAAAGGGAAATCCTGCCTATACCGTAGTTCAGGTGGCAACAAATGATTTAATTATATTAGTGGCTTTTGTGCCAATCGTTAAATTCCTGCTTGGCGCTTCCAATGTCTCAGTACCATATAGCACGCTGTTTGTTAGTATTCTCCTTTTTGTAGTGATCCCGCTGATTGGAGGGATACTGACCAGAGTCGGTGTAATTAAAAATAAGGGAGAAAAATATTTTAATGAAATCTTTGTTCATAAGTTCGACAATGCCACAACAGCTGGGCTCCTGCTGACACTGGTAATCATTTTCAGTTCACAGGCGGAGGTGATTCTGGCAAATCCATTTCATATCTTACTGATCGCGGTCCCGTTGATTCTGCAGACATTTTTAATCTTCTTTATTGCCTATGGAGCATGCTATGCACTTAAACTTCCATTTGATATCGCGGCGCCGGCCGGCATGATTGGTGCGTCAAATTTTTTTGAATTGGCAGTTGCTGTTGCGATTGCTCTGTTCGGAACAAAAAGTCCGGCAGCGTTGGCAACAACTGTCGGTGTACTGACAGAAGTGCCGGTCATGCTCCTTCTTGTGCGGTTAGCTCTACATCTCAAGGAGAAATATTTCAATGCAGATGGACTGCCTCAAAAAAAAGCATAAAGTTTCTTATAATCACACAGATGCAAAATTGAACACGCATCTATAAATATAGCACAAGTTCCTTAATAAGGAACTTGTGCTATATTTTTTCATGGTGGAGGTGAACGTGCGAAATCCGAACACGTTTACTTCGTAAATGGAATGCTAGTCTTATTTCTAGCTATAGCTAACTCTACCCGCTAAAAATGAGTATAAATACACTCTGTGAATATTTTTATTAGTCTAGAAAATAATAAGTTTAATAAATTTGAAAGGAGCTTTTTCAAAATGGGGATTGTTAGTACCGCAACCGACAAATATCAAAAGTGCATCGATACCTGCAACAGATGTGCGCAGGCATGTATGGAATGCTTGAATTTATGTCTAAAAGAGCCGGATGTAAGTGCCCGTAAAAAATGTATCGCAAAACTTCATGAGTGTGCCTGCATTTGCAAAGAATCCGCAACATTTATGTCAATGGATGCATGTCACGCGAAAGATCTATGCTCACTGTGCCAGACTATTTGCAATGAATGTGCTCAGGAATGTGGGATGTTCAAAGATGATCACTGTCAAAAGTGCACTTCAGAATGTAAAAACTGTGCGAATGAATGCATGGCAATGGCGCAATAAACGAACATGTATTAAGGCGGGGTAACCCGCCTTTGCTATTTTCCAACGAAATTACATATCGGGCAATATGCAAGATCATACTGATTAAATCGATTGAGATGCGTTCACATGGCAGATCGAAAATCAATGCGATGACGGGCCATTACAAGGTACATTTCATGCAGATTCTCTACGAGTTTCTCAATGCGGCGATAACGAAAAAAGTGTGGCGCCAAAAACCACATAGCCAAACAAGGTATATAAGGGAAGTAACGTATATTCCATTTTAAGGAATATACGTTACTTTTTTCCCATGGTGGAGATGACGGGAACAGTACATACTAAAATTTTCCATTGTTTCCACTATTTATATTCCCTCTCTCTATCCTATTAACGACCTTGTTTAATATTCCTTTTCAGCATAAATGTATTATTCTCTATAGAAACGTGCATAAACAGGGTATGAACCACTCACGTTTTCCGCGAATTCCAAGCCTTGTTCTGCCAGCAGAGATTCCCCATTTGTCCTGGGTACCCTGCCCAGGACAAAACGCAAATAGAGGCGCTCAACAACTCAGCAAATTCCAAGCCTTGTTCCGCCAGCAGGGATTCTTCTTCCGTGAGCCCGCATTTGGTACCCCCGCCCAAATGCCCAAGTGCACAACGCCATCAGCAAATCCAGCGACCCTTCTCCCTCATATGATAACCTTGTTCAGAACCGCTACAGCCTTATCCTCCGCCTTGGGATAGAGATGCGAGTAAGTGCCCCATGTCATTTCTATATTGCTGTGTCCAAGCCTCCGAGCTATCTCCTGAATGTTGACCCCAGCATTTGCAAGCAGCGAAGCATTACTATGTCGGAAATCGTGTATCCGAATTGTCTTAATTCCTGCCTTTGTGGCATACTCGATATTCTTCTTTTGCACAGAAGTATCCCTTATAGGGCGCACACCGCCACAAATTCTAAAATCCTCATTGTATCCTGACAATCGCTTTTGTCTCTCTTTATGGGCATTCAGGACGTCCATAAGCGGACGTGGTATCTGCAGTGTCCTAACGGAAGAAGCATTCTTAGGAGCCGTTTCTCTATCTTCGCCACGCAATTTTTGATTTATCGACCGGCTGACAGTCAAATAATTTTCTTTTATGTCTGTCCATTTTAAAGCAAAAATTTCACCTTTCCGAAGCCCAGCATAAAAAGCAATGCAGAAAAAAACATAGTAATTCCACTCTGAAACATCATTACGACAATGCTCTACTTTTTCTGCTGAATCTCTAGCTGCCCTAATAAATCTCCGAAATTCTTCCGCCGTATAATACTGCATTTTCTTTCTCACAATGAGAGTACTCTTAAAATTTCCGACCCGAAGTAAGGGGTTCCTTGGCAAATACCCCATACGCACGGCATAATTCAGGATTGCCCGCAACTCTGTATAGATGTTCTTTTTCGTCGCAATCGCAAAATTTCCGGATTCAATCTGCAGCTTCCAATTCTGCAGCACTTTCGTCGACAACCTGTCCAATCTCACATTACCCAGAAAAGGAGCAATATGAAATCTATAGATCTCCTTCTTCTTTTCCAACGTACTCTCTCGAATTTCGAACTTTTCGGAAAGTATGTACTCTTTTTGTACCTCAGCCAGCGTATAATGAGGCTTGATATCTTTCTGAAATTTCTTTCGCAACAGCCGGCTTTCTAAATCCTTTGCACTATCCAGACCATACGCAACCCGCGAGCACTGTTTACATTTCCCAGCATCATCAGTATAATTTACTCGAACCAAATACTTCTGGAACCCTCTCTTTTTCCCATGCATCTTATACAATGGCATATCATTGTTTCCTCCTAGTCACAGTTTTCTTCCGGACCCTGTTATACTGCCGGTAGTTAATTTGATTCAACATCTGTCCCTGATCGTCAAACAACTGAATCGTTTTTTCATACGTAAGAGCTGCCCCTTCCACATCTTTCATCACTTCTACCTCAGTTGTTTGCGACAACTCAGGTTTCTTTATCCCTCTGCTATGCCGAAAAATCTGAATTCCAGACGGATAAAAACAAAGACGAGCGCCTTTAATTATCGCCTTTTTACGCTTCCCAACATACTTAAGCCTTTTGGGGTCAACTTTCTTTAAATCCATGTTCCCAGGCGCCTCTAAATCTCCCAGATAAGCCGTAAGATATGCTCCAACATTATCTACGTCTTTAAGTGCCTTAATACTGACAAACCCCTGCCTCCATATTTTCGCTAATATCGCATTCTCAATAAAGGGCGCCTTATCAGGAAAAATGAAAATCACGTGGACATGCCACGCTCGTCGTTGCTGCGGCTCAATACATGCGATATATTCAGCTTTCAAGAATCCATGCTTCTTTAAATACCGCTGATATCGTAGATTAAAATTGTGAAAATCACTATATAACCTTTTCGGGTCTGTCATGTTCGCTCGATATGTTAAAGTTACCCACTGGCAATTCTGAGCATTCTCTGCAGTCACATTTGTGTTAATCAGGTCTCTAAGCTTTCTCAAAGAACGAGATATGTTTTCCATATGCGAAATTCTAAAATCCGAATGCTCGAAATTTCGTACTTCCCCCGTAGATAGCTCTAAAAAGCTATCCCTATTTAGCTTCTTAATTCTCTGTGGAGAGCTCTTTGTTTGAAACCTGACCTCTACTATGTTTCCTGCCTTCTTTTCTGTTACAAGGCCATATGGAGGCGGTCGCGTATGCTCAGTACTTTTTATCTTTTTTACTTGCATCACTATTTCCCCATTCCATTATTTTTCTCTTTTCGATTTAAAATGAACTAAAGTAACAGAGTAATCTAGTTAATATATAAGGATGCAATTCTGTGCAAAGCACAGGGGGGCGGCCACTCCTACGACCGGCTCCGCCTAAAAAGAGCAGAGCCCTTTTTCCGTCTAAGTGACCGCCCCTTCTTTTATCCCTTTACTCCGAACAACTTTTCTACATTCCCTGAAAGGAACGGAGCAGAGAACTGCCGGGGAACATCAGTTACGCCATCGAGATAAATAAAGCCGTCCCCTTTCTGGTAATTACTAAGCTGCAAATCCCTACCTGCAGCCCCGAAAACCATCTGATATCCATCTGCAGACATGGAACCAAGAGCGACCCTCATGCCGAGATTATCCCTTACAGCGCCCTTCAGGTATTCTGCATCCGGACGCTGCATGGTTAAAATCATGAAAAAACCTGCCTGTCTGCCCTTCATGATAATTGACATTAGGTATCCATTTATTTCCTGTGCTACCTTACGGTCTGCTGACGCCATGCAAGCGGATAACTCATCGAAAAACATGACGACTGGCTTGTATCCGTAATCGGCATAATCCTTCCCAAATCCGGCGTCTGGCCTTACACGCATCTTCTCATACCGTTTTGTCATTGCTTCGTCTGTTTCTCTCAGCAACTTCGCGATATTATTAGGAGAGGAAACAACCTTGCTTTCACTTCCAATGAAGGGGGCAAAGCCAGATATGTCGCTATGCTTTGGGTCAATAATTCGGATGTTAGCTCCTATGTAATTAAACGCGCCCATGAGGTAGGTTAAAAAGAACGTTTTGCCGCTGCCTGTGCCGCCACTAATAAGAGCATGCGGTACTTTTCGAAAATCCCATGTCAGATTCTCCGTGATACGGATTTTATCTTCTGATGGGCAGCAGACTGCATAATCACCATCATCAGAAACGCTTAACCGCCCGTCTTTATGTGCAGAATAAGAATATACTATCGAGCCCCCCTCTTCCCGCATGGAAATATATTCCAGTTTTAAGGCATTTCCAAGGCGCTTACCGAACTCTGTGTCAACAAATTTCGTTGACATCAGAGATCCGTCAAGCTGAAATTTGACTAGAAATAATCGTTTCTGTGCTGAATCACACCATCTGATGATGGGGCTATACGTTACTTCCCTAACGGAATTACCTTCTCTGTCTTTACCCTGCCGATACGCTATCAGCCCGTTATTCTGTAAAAAGCTATCAAGAATTTCTGAAACTTGATTGGAAAAACGCCAGCCATGATTCTTCCGTAGCCAAAAATACGTTCCGAGGACTGCAATACCGACAAGAATCAAAATACCAAGCAAGCGCGTAGCAAAAGGAGTTCCGTCTCCCTGAGGAGGCTGACAAAAAATCATACTAATTACAGGTAAAGCAATTACAACATAAAAAATTATTATCCGTTTAAGGCTACGCTGTTCCTTCAAGCTCGCGTATTCATAGCTATGCCATACCTCTTCTGGCTCTTTTCTCTTCCTCAGCATCATTTATTTCCTCCACCAAGAAGGCGTGCAGAATCTGCTGTTGCAGAAATTTTTATTTCTTTGGTACGAAAATCTTGGAAAACCTTTATCTGAGGGTTAACTAGAACTATAGGGAGAGCTTGACCAACCTGAAATTTCTCGGGGTCAACAAGAGGTTGTTCCCCTAAAACCTTGATGTCGATTTTGTCATAGCCTAGGGTCGGGCTAACCACAGAATATCTGTAGCCGACGACATCATTCAGCCTCTTCCCGTCTCTGTACTCATATGCAGGGGCGATACCAACAAGTTTCAAATTTTCTCCTAGCGTAGCTTTGGAATTAATTACCAGCTGTTTTAATGTTAGCATATTTTTCCTTCCTTTACTTTATTTTACTTGTTTCCTTCCATGAGCCGTTTACAAAATTCAAGTTCTCTTGCTTCTCCTGCCGTGAGCTTTTCTTTTTTACGAGATACAAATTTCTTTACCAGCAATACCATTAGGAAAATAATTCCAGAAATAACGGCAACGAGAAATAATAGCTGAAAAATCGACCAATGCCAGCCTGGGATGCCGTTCAGAAACACTGCAAACTGATTCAACGGCCAAGGAACTGATTCCTGCAGATAAGCCCCATAGTAGTGGCTTCCAACACGAAAAGCATTTGCCCTCATAAACCCCGCATATTGGAAAATTTCGTAAAAATTCCCAGCAGCTATGATTACAAACATGATATTAAATATGGAAAAAAACAGTGCCAAATTGCCCAGAATTTCCTTCCAAATTTTCCCTGATTTACTTGTCGATTTACTCGTCAAAATCTTCACCATCCCACATCTCTGCAAAAAATTAGTAAAAAGCCTTATACCTACCTAACAAAAATAAAAATAAAAATAAAAAAATTCACTCATTCATGATATTTTCTATCAGCAGCATAAAATCCTTACCCTTTGTGTGTCGCTGATAAGCAGCAAGTAGGACGAGCTTGACCACGAAGGGGCGGTAAACACGACCGACGAAAAACTTCTGGAACAAATCACGATATTCATCTAATGCCTTCATTGTCTTTTCGCTAAAGCGCATATCGGTCACGAAAGAGCCCTCTGGTGTCGTAATCTTTTTTGAATAATCCTGTATTAATTTCCAATTTATGTCATGACCCACATCCGCAATCTCCTCGAAAGCCCTCCCTACAACGTATCCATTACTTACTTCTGCCGATAGCTCTCTGTCGGGAAAGAGAGCCTTTCGATATATTTGCAGAAAATACATCGCCTTCCTCGAGATCTTAAGTTCTAACCGTTCGCTCATAAAAAAGCCTCCTTATTAATATTAGATTAGCTAACTACCTAATCACATCATAGCAGTCTTCGCAAAACTTGTCAAGCCTTTTTTTGAGCCCAGAAAAACGAACCAGAAAAATCCATAAAAAAAGAGCCGGTCTTTTTCCAACCTCTCCTTATTCGTATATACTTCGTATATTTCAGCTAAAGCGTAAAAAATAATACCGCAAACCCTGTAAAATCAGAGCCTGCGGTATTTCATGGTGGAGATGACGGGAGTCGAACCCGTGTCCGAAGGCAATTTGCCAAAGCTTTCTACGGGCGTAGCCAATGTTTTAAAATTTCCTCAGCAAGGCGCCCACTGGCAGGCTCCTTGCTTTGGTAGCCTTTAAATCATGGCCAAAGTAAAGGCATTCCTTGGCTCACGTTCACCGCTAATCGACGCCCTTATCCAAGCCGCGGTGCTCTCAGTAAGGACGGCAGCCTAATTAGGCCGCGTACGCCATCCCATAATTGTAATTATAGTTAGCGTTAGAATCTTTGTTAGTTATTTCTTTTTTGCGAAAATATAGCGTTCCGCGGCGCTGCTCGCTTACTATGGTTCACGGCCTCCGTCGAAGCCTTTACATCCCCATATATAAAATTTATGATTTGCAAGATTTAATGGTTACGTTCCTTCATTGCGCGCTCAATATCACGCTTTGCAGCACGCACAGCCATATCGGCACGCTTATCATACAACTTTTTGCCTTTGCAAAGGCCAACCTGCACTTTTACAAGCGACCCTTTAAAATAAACTGAAAGTGGTATAAGTGCATATCCGTCCTGTTTCATCAGGCCATATAAACGCATAGTCTCTCTCTTATGGAGCAAAAGGCGGCGCACTCGCACCGGATCCTGGTTAAAAATATTACCATGCTCATATGGGCTTATGTGCATACCGTTGATGAGGAGTTCCCCATTATTGACAGAACACCACGAATCCTTAAGATTCACCTGACCCTTGCGCACGGATTTCACTTCTGTTCCGCAAAGCTCAATTCCGGCCTCCAGTGACTCTTTCACAAAGTAATTATGAAAAGCTTTTTTATTCCTTGCGATTGTCTTCAATGATTCCCTTGCCATCAAGAGCCTCCATTCTGTCGGGATACTGAGAATAGCACATTTTAAGGCTAAAGTCAAGAAGTTTTATAACGAATGCGCCTAAAGTTCGCTTCGGCCTTCAAGTGCACGGGCAAGCGTTACTTCATCGGCATATTCCAAATCTCCGCCTACGGGTATTCCGTACGCAAGGCGTGTCACCTTTACTCCCAGCGGCTTCAGAAGGCGGGAAACATACATGGCAGTGGCTTCACCCTCCGCTGTGGGGTTTGTTGCCATTATAACCTCTTTTACTGTATTGTCTTTTATACGGTTTAAAAGCTCCTTTATCCGGAGCTGATCCGGACCCACACCATTTAAAGGCGAAATGGCACCGTGAAGTACGTGATATGTTCCGTTATAGTCGCGGGTGCGTTCCATTGCAACCACGTCACGCGGATTTTCAACGACGCAGATAGTCGCATGATCCCTATCCGGGTTGCGGCAAATCGAGCATAATTCCTGGTCGGTCAAGTTGCAGCATATTTTGCACATATGTATTTTTTCATGCGCTTCAATGATACAGTCAGCAAACTGTTTCACTTCTTCGTCAGAGAGGCCGAGAATATAATATGCAAGCCGCTGGGCGCTTTTATAGCCAATGCCCGGGAGGCGTTCGAACTGCTCGACCAGCTTCGAAAGCGATGCGATATGATAATCAGCCATAAATCAAGGCAGGCCCGGCACATTAAGGCCACCAGAAAGTTCTTCCATACTGTCAGATTTGTCTTTAACCGCCGCGCGCAGTGCTTCATTCACAGCAGCCATCACAAGGTCAGAAAGCATTTCAACATCATCCGGGTCAACGACTTCCGGCTTAATCTCAATTGATTTAACTTCCATTTTCCCTGTAACAGTCGCCTTCACCGCCTCGCCGCCTGATGAAGCCGTATACTCCTTTTCTTCGAGCTCAGAGCTAACCTGGCTCATCTGCTCCTGAAGTTTCTGCGCCTGACGGGCGAGCTGCTGAAGATTGGAAGCGCCGCCTCCGCCATAGCCTTTTGGTAATCTTGCTTTCATTGATAATCTCCTCCCGCTACTTTTTTATGACCTCTATGCCTTCCCTTTTAGCGTCTTCCGCAAGCTTGTCAAGCGGGTCATCTGCTTTTTTGCTGCCATCAGCTTTTTTATAAGGCCCAAGCCTGAACGATTTTCCCGTGACCTGCTTTATAGCCTGCCTGATATTGTCTCGCTGGCTCGGCTGCCGCAGCAGTCTCAACGCGAGCTGTGTCTTTGCATCTATAAGTACAAATTCACCGCTCACATATGCGTTAGACCCTGTAAATGCCGCGCCGGCAGATGGAGAAAGCGTTTTTACCACCTGCAATATTTCAGGCCATTCTTCCAGCTTTTTTGCTTTGCCCTGCAGGCTGCCTGAATCGACATTTCCTTTAGCATCATCAGTTGCTGAAGCCTCTTTATCCGGCAGTGTATTATCAACTTTTGCTTTTGGTGGCTTTGCTGATTTTACCCGTACATGCTCTTCCTGCTTTTGCACTGATGTAATTGCCGGCATTCCCTGCTCTAAAGCTTCAACACGGCGCAGCAATGCGTCCGGCGAAGAATCAAGCTTTGGAATACAAAGGCGTATCATCGCCATTTCAAGGATTGTGCGCCTGTCGCCGCCTCTGTACATTTTTTCAAGGGCTGCCTGCATGGTGTCTATCGCGTGAAAAATAGCCGGAAGCGGTGTTGAAAGCGCCTGCTGCTCAAGCTTTTCAAATTCAGCTTCGGGCACTGCGATAATACTGCGCGCGTCTTTCATTGTTTTTATAAGCATCATGCTTCGAAAGTGTGAGGAAAGCTCTTCACAAAGGCGCGCCATATCCTTTGATGAGCGATAAAGCTCATCCACGACTTCCAGCGCTTTAGACGAGTCGCCGTTCTTAACTGCGTCAGTAAGTACAAACAAATGCTCCCTGCCTACAAGCCCAACGGTTTCAGTCACTGTCTGCTCGGTTACATGCTTAGTGCGCCCAAGGCACTGGTCAAGGATTGAAAGCGCGTCGCGCAGCGCACCATCAGCAAGGCGCGCTATCAGCAGTGCGGCATCCGGCTCAAGTTCTGCATTCTCTTCGCCGGTGATATACGTCAGCCTGTCTGCGATATCCTTTGGCGGTATGCGGTGGAAGTCAAAACGCTGGCAGCGCGAAAGGATTGTCGCCGGTATTTTGTGCACCTCAGTAGTGGCAAGTATAAAAATCACATGGGCAGGTGGTTCTTCAAGCGTTTTGAGCAGCGCATTGAACGCCCCCACGGAAAGCATATGGACTTCATCGATAATATAGACGCGGTATTTTGCGGCAGCAGGAGTAAAATTCGCTTCTTCACGCAGGGAGCGTATATTCTCCACACCGTTATTGCTTGCAGCGTCGATTTCCACAACGTCCATAACGGAACCGTTGTCTATCCCCCGGCATATCTCGCATTTGCCGCAGGGATCGCCGTCTTCCGGATGAAGGCAATTGACGGCTTTTGCGAGGATTTTGGCACACGTTGTCTTTCCGGTCCCGCGCGAACCTGTAAACAGGTACGCATGCGCAATCCGCCCTGATTTCAGTTCATTTCTCAAAGTCACCGTTACCTGCGGTTGCCCGACGACTTCCGAAAATTTTTTCGGCCGCCATTTTCTGTAAAGGACCTGATACAAGCGGCTGCCTCCTCCCTATAAATTAAAAGGCAAGGCAGGCCGCCTTCGCGGCTCATGCGGCAGGATATGCGGACGAACAGACCGACTGCATCGCGCAGGGAAATCCGCTTAATGCTGCTCGGTTCCCCGCCTGACATGGTTCACGGCACCCCGCCGCGCAGAGCCCGCTCGCCCGCATATCCTATCGCACGCATTTCTGCCTTGCTCATCTCTACAGCTAAACATTTATTATTCAGCTATACAGCTTTTTTATTATAACCGATTTCCGGTAAAAAGGCAACTGTTTTCAAAGGGAATTTCTGCACTGCCCATGCGGCTGAAGCCCTCCCGATATAACACTGTCTTAATCAAATTTTATATAGGACTTACCGAACCGCGGAATAATCATTTTGCTTTGAATTTTTTATTTTTATGGCATATATGGTATAATTAAATCAGAAAATGAAAGGTGGCGGTAGCTTGTATCAAACCTTGGAAGAATTGGAGAGTGCCTGCCTGGGCTGCACAAAATGCGGCCTTTGCAAAACGCGGACAAACGTAGTTGTCGGGGCAGGCAACCCAAAAGCTAAAGTCATGTTCGTCGGCGAAGGGCCCGGTGAGCAGGAAGACCTTCAGGGAAAACCATTTGTCGGGCGCAGCGGTCAGCTCCTCGATAAAATGCTTGATGCGGTTGACCTTAGCAGAAATGAAAATATCTATATTGCAAACATTGTCAAATGCAGACCGCCTAAAAACCGCGACCCGCTTCCAGAAGAGCAGGAAATATGCATTGGCTGGCTGAATGGACAGTTCAGCCTTATCCAGCCGAAAATCATTGTCTGCCTTGGCAGGATTGCCGCTGCAAAGCTTATCCGCCCAAATTTCAGGATCATGAAAGAGCACGGCATTTTTTCGGAGAAAGGCGGCGTGCTGATGATGGCAACCCTTCATCCGGCGGCACTCCTGCGGAACCCAAACAACAAGCCCGGGGCATTTGAAGATTTTCTTAAACTGCGCGCAAAGATGGATGAACTCGGCATAAAATGAGCAAAAGCAAAGCAGGCACGATTTTTAATGCCTGCTTTATTTGTCAGGGCAGTATACCGCTTTAAGGGCTTTTATTTTAATGCCTTTTTTCAAAAACATAACTTCATGCTCTGTCATAACGTTATTCGGCCAGTTATCGCCATGAAGGTCATATGTTTTATTTGTAACAGTAAAGCCACATTCAGAAAGATAGCCGAGCGTATCGGTAAACAGGTCGTCATCATCCGTTTTGAAAAATATTTCGCCGTCAGACCCAAGAATCTTTTTGTAGTTTTCAAGCTGGCGCGGATAAGTAAGCCTGCGCTTATGGTGCTTGTGCTTTGGCCACGGATTGCAGAAATTTATATCGATGCGCTGCACTGTGTCATCTGGCCCCATGCATTCCGAAATGCGTTCAATATTCATCGCTACAAGCAGCACATTGTCAAGCTCACGCCCCGCTTCTGCAAAAGCCGCTTCAAGATTTCTTTTTGCCGGCCCAAGTACAGTGTCTTTTAAATCAATGCCGATAAAGTTTACCTGCGGGTTCATCGGTGCAGCCCCTGCAAGAAAAAAGCCTTTGCCACAGCCAAGTTCAAGCTCTATAGGCTGGCGGCGCGGAAATAAATCATGCCATCTGCCGAGATATTGCTCAGGATGCCGGGTAAAAAAAGGGCAGGCATTAAGTTCTTTTGTCGCCCATGGCTTATATCGCATTCTCATACTTCCGGCGAACCTCCCACGCTTTTGCAAACATCGATCCATTTCACGCTTTTAGATATTTTGAAAAGCTCATCGCATGTAAGTTCCACACATGAGCTGTCGCTTCCTCCCGCAGGGTAGATACGGTCGAAGCGCTTCAGTGAAACATCACAGTAGGCCTTTGCGCATGGTGGATTGTTGAACGGGCAGACGCCGCCTGCACGGTATCCTGTCATCGGCTCTACCTCTTCGTGTTTCAGCATATGCGCCTTATAACCAAATTCCGCCTTAAATTTGGCGTTGCTGATTTTTGTATCACCCGCCGTAACTATAATCAAACAGCCGTCTGCATTATCGTGGAATGAAATCGACTTGGCTATGCGTGCCGCTTCAACACCGAGCGCTTTGGCAGCAAGGTCTACTGTTGCGCTGGAAACAGGAAACTCATACAGCCTGCTTTCCATCCCGTATTCTGCAAGATAGCTTTTAACTTTTTCAACCGACATCTTCTACATCTCCAAAACGCATTTCCTAAAAATAATTGATGCAAGTATAACATTTTTCGGCTTATCCCGCAAGCCACGCATTGCTGGTAAACGATATGCCCTTTGAGTTTTCTATAAATGGTGATATAATTGTCAAACGGCAGAATCGATATTTTGCTGTTTTATTTTATTAATAGGAGCAGAAAATGAAGAAACACAAAAAGATAATAATATACTGCTGCGTGGCGGCGGCACTGTTAATAAGCATAGCAGGCCTGCTGTGGAAAAAATACGGGCAGCGTGCAACACGTTACCAATGCACAAATTTTGCAATGGGAACTTATATTCAGCAGACTGTGTACGGCAAAAATGCAACAGCGGCAGCCTCTGCCGCTGCCAAGAGGATTGGTGAACTCGACAGCACCATTTCATGGCGTACTGATGGTTCTGATATTGCAAGGATTAATAAGGCAGCAGGCACAGGCTGGGTTTCCATCCAGCCTGAGACTGCGTCTATTTTAAAGCTGAGCCTTGATGTTGCAAAAGAGACTGACGGCGCCTTTGACCCGACAATACTCCCCATTTCTTCCATGTGGGATTTCGGAGGGAACAACCAGCATGTCCCGCCAAAAGCCGACATCCAAAAATTTCTTAAAGATGTTGATTACAAAAATCTCCGCATCGATACATCTAAAAATGCAGCAAGCCTGCTGAACCATTACATGGGCATTGACCTCGGTGCCGTTGGAAAAGGCGCTGCATGCACAGACGCAGTTGATGCCTACCGCTCCACAGGGGCTGAGTGCGGCATTATAGCCGTTGGAGGAAGCATTGGTATGTTCGGCCATAAAGCCGATGGCTCACCATGGGATGTAGCCGTCCGCGACCCCACAGTTACAGACCAAAACGCGGCAGCTATGGGAGAGCTCAGCCTTACGTCAGGGTATGTTTCCACATCTGGGACTTATGAGCTGTGCTTCAAGCAAAACGGGACTCTATACCACCACCTGCTCAACGCAAAAACCGGATATCCGGAAAACAACGGCCTCACGTCAGTAACCATCGTTGTTAATGACGGCGCCCTAAGCGATGCACTCTCCACCGCATGTTTCCTGCTCGGCCGTGAAAAAAGCGCACCGCTTCTAAAAAAATATAATGCGGACGCAATTTTCATAGACAACAATAAACATGTATATGTCACTGCAAACCTCAAGGATAAGTTCACTATAACAAACAGCAAATTTGTTTTGCAGCCACAGGGGTAACTAATGGAAAAAAAAGCTTTTTGCCGCAAAGATTTATTGATCATAATTCCAGTCCTGATCATTGCGGTTATTATGTTCTTGAGCAATTATTTGCAGCCATCTTCCGCTGCAGTTGCCATTGTAGAAAAAAATAGTACGGAATTCTGCCGAATTGACCTGCAAAAGCAAAAGTCAGTCCAGATTATCAATGTCGGCGGCCCTATGAATATCAAGCTGAAAGCCGAGCCAGGGGCGATTTCATTTTATCACTCCGACTGCCCGGACCAGATATGTGTGCGTACTGGAAAAATATCAAAGCCCGGCCAAACGGCTGTATGCCTGCCGGGCAAAGTTTCCGTCCGTATTGTAAGCAGGAATGCTTCCTCTGGAAAAGCATACGACGCATTTACGGGATAAGCGTACACGACTTGCACAAGCGCCGGCCTGACTTTTACTATCAGGCCGGCGCTTTATTACCAAAAACGGCATCCCTTTCGGGATGCCTGAAAATTTATTAGGCTGTTTCGGTTTAATCTTTATCTTTCTGGCAGCAGCAGTCTTCCCCATTGCAGCATTCTTCTGTATCCTCGCTGTCCTTATCCTCTTCCCCGCTTTCATCAGGAAGGTCAAATTCGAGCTTTTCGCCGCAGTTAGGGCATTCCATCTCGCCATCTTCAACAAGGTCTTTTGAGAGGCAGATAGTTTCATGGCAATGCGGGCATGTCACTTCATAATAGCAGGAGTCACCCTCATCGTCTTTATCTTCATCCTCTTCATCGACATCATAAAAATCATCTTCAAGGGAACCGAGGTCTTCATCAACCGCGTCGAGCTGGTCGGCCATATCGTTCATATCGTCTTCCATTTGTGACATCGAAAATGTAAGGTCATCAAGAAGGTCGATGATAGCATTAATAACTTTGACCTCTTTTTTGTTTTCATCCAGCTCCAAGCCTTCTGCCAAACCCCGAATATAGGATACCCGTTCCGTGTTTTTCATGAAAGTGCCTCCCCTTTTTTTCTTTCATTTAGGCGCATTTGCAGAGCCGCTAACAGATTTTATTATCCGTTAAGCGCGCTCCATATATTCACCCGTGCGGGTGTCGATACGGATTTTCTCGCCTTCATTAATAAAAAGCGGTACTTTAATTTCCGCACCTGTTTCCACAGTTGCCGGCTTTGTTGCGTTTGTAGCCGTATCGCCCTTAAAGCCCGGGTCAGTTTTCGTAACTTCCAACTCGACAAAATTCGGCGGCTCAACTCCGAAAGCATTGCCTTTATAAGAAAGGATCTTACACACCATATTTTCTTTTACGAACTTAAAATTGTCACCAAGGATCTCCTTGCTTATAGGCATCTGCTCAAACGATTCCTGATCCATAAAATAGTAAAGGTTGCCGTCGTTATAGAGATACTGCATATCTTTCCGCTCAATGAACGCAGTAGGGAATTTATCATTCGGGTTAAATGTGCGCTCAGTCACGGCTCCGGAAATCACATTCCTGATTTTAGTGCGCACAAATGCTGCACCCTTGCCCGGCTTAACATGCTGAAATTCAATAATAGAATAAACGTTGCCATCCATTTCAAACGTGGCACCGTTGCGGAAATCTCCTGCTGATATCATTGGTCTAAGCCTCCGTTTATTTTTTCCTGTTTAAAAGCTTTCATACTAAACAGTTTATAATATTTTCCATCTTTTTTCAAGAGATTTGCATAAATTCATTATTTGGAAACAATCTCTTGAAAATGCAAGATACTATATTAATTCTTTAAGCGCGGAAAGCGCCAGAAAATAGCTGTTTTTACCAAACCCGGCAATCTGCCCTGCACATACAGGCGCAATTACACTCTTATGGCGGAAATCCTCACGCGCATAGATGTTGCTCATATGGACCTCAACAAATGGAATGCGCACCGAAGCTATAGCGTCCCGCAGGGCATAGCTATAGTGCGTCAGCGCTCCCGCATTGATAACAACGCCGCTAAAACAGCCTCTTGCAGCCTGAATGCGGTCTATAAGGTCACCCTCATGGTTTGACTGGTAAATATCACAGTCAAAGCCAAGATTTCTTGCATATTCCACAATCTGTGAATTAATGCTGTCTGCTGTCTCTTCACCGTAAATGCTTTTTTCACGCACACCAGTCAAATTCAGGTTAGGGCCAAGCAGCACTAAAATCTTCTTCGTAGCCAAACAACCATCCTCTAAATGAATATATTATTTTTCCTTTCTCTTGCGCTGCGCCTTACGACGCACCGACCGCTCCATATAGCGCCTTATCCGAAAAGATATTGAATTTTCCTGTGCAGGTGGGTCTAACAGAACAGATTTCATCCTTGCCAGATTTGCGCCAAGGATATCAGTAAAGACCTGGTCGCCCACAACAAGCGACCTTTCCCGGCTCGAGCCGAGAAATTTTGCAGCATACCCAAAAGCCATTGGCAAAGGCTTCATGGAAGTTGCAATAAACGGAAGCCCATACTGTAATGCAAATGGCCGAACGCGGCTCCTGAAATTGTTTGACATGATAATCATCCTGTATCCGTCGTTCCGCAGTTTCCATGACCATTCAACAGTACCTGGAAAAGGTTTCTGCGAACCCGGAAATGCCAACGTGTTGTCAACATCAAGCAAGATGGCTTCAACATTGAGCTTTTTGAGCAGCCTCGGGGTGATGTCCGTTACCTTATTCAGAGCAACTGTAGGTGAAAGAAGCGGCAACCAGACACCCCCTGTCTTTTTCGCCTCAAGTCCAAAAAAGCGGGCATAAGCCCGCTTTTTAACCAATGAAAAATTTTCCGAAAATGCTTTTACTTATACCGGCGTTTCCGCGCAGCTTCAGATTTCTTCTTGCGTCTTACAGAAGGCTTTTCATAGGCTTCCCGCTTGCGGACCTCAGCGATAACTCCGGAACGCGCGCACTGCTTCTTAAAACGCCTAAGGGCGCTGTCGAGAGATTCGTTGTCTTTTACTCTAATCTCAGCCATTCATTTTCCCTCCCATCCGCCGAAAGGCAGGGACTATGAGCAAATCATGCTACATAGACTAATTATACCGAACATATGCAAATCTGTCAAGTCAATTTTGGAAAATAAAGGATTGCACACTGTTAAACTAAAATATCCTGCTAAGGCATACATAGTAAGAACGTCTTTAACCTGCCATATGGTAAACCTGTTGCGTTTCTTAGCCCTCATCATATTTTTTCTGTAATAAAAACATCCGGAGCCATTTTGCAATAGCTCCGGCTATTTTTATCTCATTGTAGCAAAAAGAAACTACTCAATAATCTTTATTACAACACCTGAGCCAACCGTATGGCCGCCTTCACGGATAGCAAAACGGAGGCCCTCTTCCATAGCAACCGGCGTAATAAGTTCAACATTCATCTCAATATTATCGCCAGGCATGCACATCTCTGTGCCCTCAGGAAGGGTAATGATGCCCGTAACATCTGTTGTACGGAAATAGAACTGAGGACGGTAATTATTGAAGAACGGTGTATGACGGCCGCCTTCATCTTTTGTCAGTACATAAACCTTGCTTTCGAACTTTGTATGCGGATGCACAGTTCCCGGCTTTGCAATTACCTGGCCGCGCTTAACTTCGTCTCTCTGGATACCGCGAAGAAGCACACCAATGTTATCGCCGGCTTCTGCAAAATCGAGTGTCTTGCGGAACATTTCAAGGCCTGTAATAACTGACTTTTTCTTCTCCTGTGAAAGGCCGACTATTTCAATTTCGTCGCCAATCTTAGCCATACCACGCTCAACACGGCCTGTTGCAACAGTGCCGCGGCCGCTGATGGTCATGACATCTTCAACAGGCATAAGGAACGGCTGGTCTGACTTGCGCTGCGGAGTCGGAATGAAATCATCTACTGCATTCATCAAATCCAAGATGCATTTATATTCCGGCGCCTTCGGGTCTGTCGACTTAGACTCCAGAGCCTTCAGTGCAGAACCGCGGATAATCGGGGTCTTGTCGCCCGGGAAGCCATACTCATTAAGCAGGTCACGGATTTCGACTTCAACGATATCGAGCAGTTCGGGGTCATCTACCTGGTCTACTTTGTTCATAAACACCACGATATACGGCACACCTACCTGACGGGCAAGAAGGATATGCTCTCTTGTCTGTGGCATTGGGCCATCGGCAGCAGAAACGACAAGGATTGCGACGTCCATCTGAGCAGCACCGGTAATCATGTTTTTAATGTAGTCAGCATGGCCAGGGCAGTCAACATGTGCATAATGGCGCTTATCTGTTTCATACTCAACGTGTGCTGTGTTGATTGTGATTCCACGCGCTCTTTCTTCAGGGGCCTTATCGATATTTGCATAGTCTACAAACTGCGCTTCACCCTTCATGCTGAGGACCTTTGTAATAGCAGCCGTAAGGGTTGTCTTACCATGGTCAACATGGCCGATTGTGCCAACATTCACATGAGGTTTCGACCTGTTGAATTTCTGTTTTGCCATTGGGAATCCTCCTTTTATTTTATGGTTCAGACCATACAATTCAATTTTGATTTAATGCTAATATTCTAACAATAAATATGTGAAAAATCAAGCATTTTCACATATTATCATTACTTTTTCGTGCGCGAAGTGATAATCTTCTCAGAAATGCTCTTCGGGACTTCTGCATAGTCAGAAGGCTCCATCACATACTGGCCGCGCCCCTGTGTCTTTGAGCGCAGGTCTGTAGCATAGCCGAACATTTCTGAAAGCGGCACCTTCGCACGAATCTGCTGGGCACCTGGAATAGCGTCCATGCCTTCAATCATGCCGCGGCGCGAGTTGAGGTCGCCCATAACGTCGCCCATATATTCCTCCGGAACCGTAACCGTAACCTTCATAATCGGTTCGAGGATAACAGGGTCTGCTTTTGCCATAGCATCCTTGAATGCCATGGAAGCAGCGATTTTAAAAGCGAGTTCAGACGAGTCGACTTCATGAAAAGAACCATCATAAAGCGTAACCTTTGTATCAACTACCGGATAGCCCGCCATGACACCTGCCTGCATTGCGCCCTTAACACCCTGGTCAACAGCAGGAATAAACTCTTTTGGAATCGCGCCGCCCGTAACGGCATTGACAAACTCATAGCCCTTCTCCGGGTTCGGCTCAATCCTGATTTTAACATGCCCGTACTGGCCGTGGCCGCCGGACTGCCTTACATACTTATTTTCAACATCCGCCATCTTGCGGATTGTTTCTTTGTAAGCGACTTGCGGCTTGCCAACATTTGCCTCTACGTGGAACTCGCGCATAAGGCGGTCAACAATAATCTCAAGATGGAGTTCGCCCATGCCTGCAATAATTGTCTGGCCTGTGTCTTTGTCAGTGTAAGCCTTGAATGTCAGGTCTTCTTCTGCAAGCTTTGAAAGGGCAATGCCCATTTTCTCCTGGCCGCTCTTTGTCTTAGGCTCGATAGCAACACGGATAACAGGGTCAGGGTACTCCATGGATTCCAAAACAATTTTGCGCTTCGGGTCACAGAGCGTGTCGCCTGTTGTTGTGTTCTTAAGGCCGACTGCGGCGGCAATATCGCCTGCATACACAGTCTCAAGGTCCTGCCTATGGTTTGCATGCATCTGAAGTATACGGCCCATGCGCTCATTGTCGTCTTTTACGGAGTTATAAACCGTGTCGCCCGCGTTAAGCGTACCGGAATAAACACGGAAATATGCGAGCTTTCCGACAAACGGGTCTGTTGCAATTTTAAATGCAAGGGCTGCAAAAGGCTCATCATCTGAAGCGTGGCAGTCAACTTCTTCACCCGTATCCGGATCCTTGCCCTTAGTTGCAGGGACATCTGTTGGGGCAGGCATAAATGCCACAATTGCATCGAGCAGCTTCTGAACACCCTTGTTTTTGTACGAGGAACCGCATGTTACAGGGACAAATTTATTGGCTATAGTGGCCTTGCGGATTGTGGCAATGATTTCATCTTTCGTGATTTCCTTGCCGTCAAGGTACTTTTCCATTATATTGTCGTCCTGCTCAGCTACGGCTTCCAAGAGCTGGGAATGGTACTGGCCGGCAATTTCCTTCATATCATCAGGAATATCCTCGACCTTCATATCCTTGCCCATTTCGTCATAATAGATGTCTGCCTTCATGTCAATAAGGTCGATGATGCCCCTAAAAGTATCCTCTTTCCCTACTGGCAGCTGGATCGGCACAGCATTGCATTTCAGGCGGTCTTTCATCATCTGCACGCAGTTGAAGAAATCAGCACCCATTATGTCCATCTTGTTAACATATGCCATGCGCGGCACGCCAAACTGCTCAGCCTGACGCCATACTGTCTCAGACTGAGGCTCAACGCCGCCCTTTGCGGCAAAAACGGTAACAGAACCATCCAGCACGCGGAGGGAGCGCTCAACTTCTACTGTAAAGTCAACATGGCCCGGCGTGTCAATAATGTTAATGCGGTGGCCTTTCCAGAAACATGTAGTCGCGGCAGAAGTAATAGTGATGCCGCGCTCTTTCTCTTCCGACATCCAGTCCATTGTAGCGGCGCCATCATGAACTTCACCCATTTTGTGGTTGATGCCTGTGTAATACAGGATACGTTCAGTTGTTGTTGTTTTACCCGCGTCGATATGCGCCGTTATACCGATATTGCGGACTAAATTCAGTGGTACTTGCCTTGGCATAATTCCCTCCTACAATCTGAAAAATACGGAACATTCACCAGCGGTAGTGCGCGAACGCACGGTTCGCTTCTGCCATCTTATGCGTTTCGTCACGCTTTTTGGCGGCACCGCCCGCACCATTAACAGCATCGAGAATTTCGCCGGCAAGTTTCTCTTTCATCGTTTTTTCCGATCTCTGACGGGAATAAGTCGTCATCCAGCGCAGACCAAGCGTCTGCCTTCTTTCCGGACGTACTTCCATTGGGACCTGATAAGTTGCACCGCCTACACGGCGTGCCTTTACTTCAAGCGATGGCATGACATTTTCCATTGCCTGCTCAAAGACTTCCAGCGGTTCTTTGCCTGTCTTTTCCTTTACAATGTCAAACGCACCGTAAACAATTTTCTGAGCAACGCCTTTTTTGCCATCGTACATAACATTATTAATCAGGCGTGTCACTAATTTGGAATGATAAAGTGGATCTGGCAAAACATCACGTTTTGCAGTTGAACCTCTTCTTGGCACTTTACTTCCCTCCTTCACATAAATGATATCATCGGTACTCGAAAGCGACAAACTCCCGTGGCCAATACAGAGGCGTCAATATATATCAAACGCCGCTGCATCCTGTTTTTCAACATGCACAAATATGCAGCCGTTAGGTTTCTGTCATAAGCTGCCACAAATCACTTTGCGGCTTTTGCAGCACCTGCCTTTGGCTTCTTCGCGCCATACTTTGAGCGGCCCTGCATACGCTGGGCAACACCCTGCGTATCAAGCGTACCGCGGATAATATGGTAACGCACACCAGGCAGATCCTTAACACGGCCGCCGCAGATCATCACGACGCTGTGCTCCTGAAGGTTGTGGCCGACTCCCGGTATATATGCACTGACTTCACTACCATTTGAAAGCCTGACTCTTGCAATTTTTCTAAGTGCTGAGTTAGGCTTTTTAGGTGTTGCAGTTTTTACAACAGTGCACACACCGCGCTTCTGCGGAGAGTTCTGATCGATTGGAATACGCTTCTTCGCGTTCCAGCCTTTCAGAAGTGCAGGGGCTTTTGCTTTTTTAACGGCTACTTTTCTTCCCTTATTTACCAACTGGTTAAATGTAGGCAATCTGACACCTCCTCACATAAAGTTATTTATGTTAAGCAGCCTTACGGCCGCAAAACAGCAGGTAAGAAGCCTGTTCCCCTGTTTTAGCAGAAAAACAGACTATCACAATTAGTTAGTATATCATTCATTAACGTTATTTGTCAAGTTTTCATTGTTTGTTACAACTTCTGTATCCTGGTAGCACTTCATGCCCGTACCTGCCGGAATCAGCTTGCCTATAATTACATTTTCCTTTAGGCCAAGCAGCGGGTCAACCTTGCCTTTAATTGCAGCGTCTGTAAGCACACGCGTTGTTTCCTGGAACGATGCTGCAGAGAGGAACGAGTCAGTAGCAAGCGAAGCTTTCGTTATACCGAGTAGCACAGGTGTGTATGTCGCTTCTTTAAGGTCTGTTTCACCTGCGGCAATGCGGTCGCGTATCGCCTGGTTATCTTCTTCAAGGTCTGCCTTTTCAACAAGGGCATTCGGCAGAAGTGTAGTATCGCCCGGTTCTTCCACACGCACTTTCTTCAGCATCTGGCGGATTATGACCTCAATGTGCTTATCGTTTATATCAACGCCCTGCATCCTGTAAACCTTCTGAACTTCTTCAATCAGGTAATTCTGAACAGCATGTATGCCTTTAATAGCAAGCACATCATGCGGGTTTACAGAGCCCTCAGTCAGGCGGTCGCCAGCCCCAATATCATCGCCTTCGTTCACTATAATGTGTGATCCAAACGGTATAAGGTAAGATTTGCTTTCACCCGTCTTGGAATTAGTTACGACAACATGGCGGCTCTTCTTTACATCTTCAAATGAAATTTTTCCGGCAATTTCTGTTATAATTGCCAAATGCTTAGGCTTGCGGCCTTCGAACAACTCTTCTACACGCGGCAGGCCCTGTGTGATATCCTCACCGCTTGCAACACCGCCGGTATGGAACGTGCGCATTGTAAGCTGTGTGCCAGGCTCACCTATCGATTGCGCCGCGATTATGCCGACCGCTTCGCCGACTTTTATCGGCGCACGCGTTGCGAGGTTTGCACCATAGCACTTCCTGCAGATGCCGTGCTTGCAGTGGCATGTCAGGATAGAGCGTATCTTTATGCGGTGCACACCGTGTGCTTCAATCAGGCTGGCGTCTTCGTCAGTCATCATTTTGTCTTTTGAAACAAGCACTTTGCCTGTTTTTTCATCAACGAAGTCATTTACAAGATATCTTCCGAGCAGGCGCTCATGCATAGTCTCAATGATTTCTTTATCCTCTTTGATATCGAAAACTTCAAGGCCGTCTTCAGTTCCGCAGTCATCTTCCCGTATAATGACATCCTGAGAAACATCTACGAGGCGGCGTGTGAGGTAGCCTGAATCTGCAGTTCTAAGCGCTGTATCGGCAAGGCCTTTTCTTGCACCACGCGAAGAGATAAAGTATTCCAAAATGTTAAGGCCCTCACGGTAGTTAGCCCTTATTGGAATTTCAATAGTCTTGCCCGATGTATTTGCAATCAGGCCGCGCATTCCTGCAAGCTGGCGTATCTGGCTCATAGAACCACGTGCACCTGAATCCGCCATCATGAATATCGGGTTGTAGCGGTCGAGGTTCTTCTGCAAGGCATCAGAAACATCTTCCGTAGCTTTCGTCCACGTTTTCAGCACTGCATTGTAGCGCTCTGTGTTTGAAAGCAGGCCCATCTTGTACTGCTGTAAAACTGTGTCGACCTTTTGGTCAGCCGCGGCGATGATTCCGGCTTTCTGCGGTGGAATAGTCGCGTCGCTGACTGAAACAGTTATGCCGCTCTCTGTGGAATATTTATACCCCTGAGCTTTTATTTCATCAAGGACCTGTGAAGTCTTCGGCACTCCGTGGACACGTATGCAGCGGTCGATTATCTGGCCAAGTTGCTTTTTGCCTACAAGGAATTCTATCTCAAGTCTGAACTTGTTTTCTGATTTTGAGCGGTCCACAAAGCCGAGGTCCTGCGGAATCGGGCGGTTAAAAATCATTTTGCCGACAGTTGTGTCAATGATTGCGGTTTCTTCCTTGCCATTGAATTCCAGTGTGCGGCGCACTTTAATTTGCGCATGCAGGCCGATTACATGGTTGTCGTAAGCCATGATAGCTTCGTCAAAGTTGCGGAAGACTTTGCCTTCGCCCTTTTCACCGTCTTTGTCGAGAGTGAGGTAATAAGAACCAAGCACCATATCCTGTGTTGGAACGGTAACTGGTTTGCCGTCTGAAGGCTTAAGGAGGTTTCCGGCAGCCAGCATAAGGAAGCGTGCTTCCGCTTGTGCCTCCGCAGAAAGTGGAACATGGACAGCCATCTGGTCGCCGTCAAAGTCAGCATTGTATGCTGTGCACGCAAGCGGGTGAAGCTTCATTGCACGGCCTTCAACGAGCACAGGCTCGAAAGCCTGAATGCCGAGGCGGTGCAGCGTCGGCGCGCGGTTAAGGAGTACAGGATGGTTCTTTATTACGACTTCAAGCGCGTCCCACACCTCAGGTTTTGCACACTCTACAGCCTTGCGCGCAGCTTTGATGTTTCCGGAAGCACCTGTTTCGACAAGGCGTTTCATCACAAACGGCTTGAAAAGCTCAAGCGCCATTTCTTTTGGCAGGCCGCACTGGTACATTTTAAGGTCAGGCCCTACAACAATAACCGAACGCCCCGAATAGTCAACACGCTTGCCAAGAAGGTTCTGGCGGAAGCGCCCCTGCTTGCCTTTCAGCATATCTGAAAGCGACTTAAGCGGGCGGTTGTTAGGCCCCGTCACAGGGCGGCCGCGGCGGCCGTTGTCTATAAGCGCATCCACTGCTTCCTGAAGCATGCGCTTTTCATTGCGTACGATTATGTCAGGCGCACCGAGCTCAAGCAGCCTTTTAAGCCTGTTGTTGCGGTTTATCACACGCCTGTAAAGGTCATTGAGGTCAGACGTTGCGAAGCGCCCGCCGTCAAGCTGCACCATTGGGCGCAGGTCTGGCGGTATCACCGGAATGCAGTCAAGGATCATCCATTCCGGGCGGTTCCCCGAAAGACGGAACGACTCTACGACTTCAAGCCGCTTCAGTATTCTCACGCGTTTCTGACCTGTTGCTGTAGCAAGCTCAGTTTTCAGCTGCTGCGAAAGCTCGTCAAGGTCTATCTCGGTAAGAAGCTTTTTGATTGCCTCGGCGCCCATGCCGGCTTCGAAGTCGTCCTCATACTTTTCGCGCATATCGCGGTATTCTTTTTCCGTAAGGAGCTGTTTCTTCTGCAGCTCCTTCACATTGCCCGGGTCTGTAACTATATACAGTGCAAAATAAAGCACCTTTTCAAGCATACGCGGCGATATGTCAAGCATGAGACCCATGCGGGAAGGGATGCCTTTAAAATACCAGATGTGAGAAACAGGCGCGGCAAGCTCAATATGCCCCATGCGTTCACGGCGGACTTTTGCCCGTGTGACTTCAACGCCGCAGCGCTCACATATTTTGCCTTTGTAGCGTATCCTCTTGTATTTGCCGCAATGGCATTCCCAGTCTTTTGTAGGCCCAAAAATGCGTTCACAGAAAAGTCCATCACGCTCCGGCTTTAAGGTGCGGTAATTGATCGTTTCCGGCTTCTTCACTTCGCCGTAAGACCATTCGCGGATTTTTTCAGGTGAAGCAAGTCCAATCTTGATGGATTCAAACGTATTAAATTCCATGCCCTGGCCCCTTCCTGTCAATTCTTATCACTATCGTCATCAGAAGCATCGCTCGGCGCATCTTCTTTTTCAAATAAATCATCGTCGGCGTCTTCCTTTTCGTCATTTCCATCATTGTCCGTATAGCCGTCTGAAGTGTCAAACAGCGCATTGCCGTCATCTGTTGTGGCGTCTACAGAATAGTCGTCAACAGTGCCGGGCGTCTCAGGCGCAGGCTCCTCATAGTTATCCTGCTGCGGATTGAACCCCACATCATCATCAAGGTCTTCGCGCAGGTCGATCTCTTCATTGTTTGCATCGAGTACTTTCACATCAAGGGCAAGCGACTGCAATTCCTTTATAAGGACTTTGAACGATTCGGGGATTCCAGGTTTCGGGATATTCTGGCCCTTTACAATCGCCTCGTAAGTTTTCACACGGCCCACAACATCATCGGACTTTACCGTAAGGATTTCCTGCAGCGTATAAGCCGCGCCATAGGCTTCCAGAGCCCAAACTTCCATTTCGCCGAAGCGCTGGCCGCCAAACTGGGCTTTGCCGCCGAGCGGCTGCTGAGTAACAAGTGAATACGGGCCTGTCGAGCGGGCGTGTATCTTATCGTCTACAAGGTGATGCAGCTTGAGGTAATACATGTAGCCCACAGTTACGGGGTGGTCAAAATACTCGCCTGTGCGGCCGTCTTTAAGCAGTATTTTGCCGTCAGGCCTCATGTTTACCTTTTTAAGGCATTCTACGATATCGTTTTCATGCGCTCCGTCGAAAACAGGCGTCATGATTTTCCACCCAAGGAGCTTTGCTGCAAGGCCGAGGTGAACTTCCAGCACCTGCCCGATATTCATACGCGACGGCACACCCAGAGGGTTAAGCACAATGTCGAGCGGAGTGCCATCCGGTAAAAACGGCATATCCTCAACAGGAAGTATGCGTGATACAACACCTTTGTTGCCGTGCCGGCCGGCCATCTTGTCACCTACCGAAATCTTCCTCTTCTGCGCAATGTAGCAGCGAACTACCTTATTTACACCAGGGCTCAGCTCATCATGGCTGTTTTCACGCGTGAAGACCTTTACGTCAACAACTATCCCATACTCGCCGTGCGGCACACGAAGGGACGTGTCGCGGACTTCACGGGCTTTTTCGCCGAATATCGCGCGCAGCAGCCGCTCTTCGGCCGTAAGCTCCGTTTCGCCTTTAGGCGTTACCTTGCCAACAAGTATATCGCCCGCGCGCACCTCTGCGCCTACGCGGATAATGCCGCTGTCGTCGAGATCACGGAGAAGGTCTTCGTTTACGTTCGGAATGTCGCGTGTGATTTCCTCTGGGCCGAGCTTTGTGTCGCGTGCCTCGGTTTCATACTCTTCAATATGGATCGAGGTAAATACATCGTCGCGCACAACCCTTTCGCTTATAAGCACAGCGTCTTCGTAGTTGTAGCCTTCCCACGTCATAAAGCCTATTAGCACATTTTTGCCGAGGCTTATCTCCCCGTCTTTTGTGCCCGGGCCATCGGCAATCACGTCGCCTACGTTTACGCGGTCATTGACTGATACGATAGGCACCTGATTGAAGCAAGTGCCCTGGTTCGAGCGCATAAATTTAGTGATGTGGTAGCTGTCCATTTTACCGTCATCTGTCGCTACCTTAACTTCGTTTGCGCTCACGCTGCGCACAACGCCCGGGTGCTTTGCAAGCACGCATACGCCGGAGTCGACTCCTGCCTTGTATTCTATGCCTGTTCCAACTATTGGGGACTCGGTCTTAAGTAGCGGCACTGCCTGCCTCTGCATGTTGGAACCCATCAGCGCACGGTTTGCATCATCGTTTTCAAGGAAAGGAATCATCGCCGTTGCAACTGAAACAACCATCCGCGGCGAAACATCCATGAAGTCAGCTTTTTCGCGCTCAATTTCGACGAATTCATCGCGGTATCGCACACTGACTTTTTTGTTTTTGAAATGGCCCTTTTCGTCAAGGGGCTCGTTTGCCTGAGCAATAATGTAGTTATCTTCCACATCGGCCGTCATATAAACTACATCTTTCGTTACCACGCCCGTCTCTTTGTCAACACGGCGGTACGGCGCTTCGATAAAACCATATTCATTTATGCGCGCAAACGTAGCAAGGTAAGAAATAAGGCCAATGTTTGGGCCTTCAGGCGTTTCAATAGGGCACATGCGCCCGTAATGCGTGTAATGCACATCACGCACTTCAAATCCGGCGCGGTCCCTTGAAAGGCCCCCAGGGCCAAGGGCTGAAAGGCGGCGCTTATGCGTCAGCTCTGCAAGCGGGTTAGTCTGGTCCATAAACTGTGAAAGCGGTGACGAACCAAAGAACTCGCGGATAGCCGCCACAACAGGGCGTATATTAATAAGTGAATGCGGCGTCAGGACTTCCATATCCTGTGCTTGCAGCGTCATGCGCTCGCGTATAACACGCTCGAGGCGTGAAAAGCCGATGCGAAACTGGTTCTGCAGCAGCTCGCCTACAGAGCGGATACGGCGATTCCCAAGATGGTCGATATCGTCAACATTGCCAACACCTTCCGCAAGGCAGTTAAGATAGTTAACCGATGCGAATATATCGTCTATCGTTATATGCTTTGGGATAAGGTCGTCGCAGCGCTCCCTGAGCTGTTCTTTTATCTCATCGTCGCTATGGCATGAGTCGAGTATCTCACGCAGTACTTTGAAACAGACGCGCTCATTGATGCCGCATTCGGCTTTGGCGTCGAAGTCCACGTATTTCGAAATGTCCACCATGCCGTTTGAAATAACTTTGATTTCTTTGTCTCCCACCTTGATGTAAGCCTGCATCACGCCGGCGTTGTCAATCTGCGCGGCGAGTTCGCGGGAAACCACCGAGCCTGCCTCAGCCATCACTTCGCCAGTGTCCGGGTTAGCAATCGGGCGTGTAAGCTCCTGCCCTGTAAGACGCTCTGCAAGCGCCAGCTTCTTGTTGTATTTGTAGCGGCCGACACGTGAAAGGTCATACCTTCTTGAGTCGAAGAAAAGGCCGTTGATATGTGCCTCGGCGCTTTCAATCGTAGGAGGTTCACTTGGCCTAAGTTTGCGGTAAACTTCAAACAGGGCGTCTTCCCTGTTCTTGCATGGGTCTTTATCTATAGTCGCGTTTATGCGGTCATCATCGCCAAAGAAATCGCGGAGCTGCTCGTCGGTGCCAAGGCCAAGGGCACGCAAGAAAACTGTAACCGGCAGTTTGCGGTTTTTGTCAATGCGCACATAGAACACGTCGTTGGCGTCAGTCTCATACTCCAGCCATGCGCCGCGGTTCGGGATTACAGTCGTGCTGTAAAGCTCCTTGCCGGTTTTGTCATAATCCATCTTATAGTAAACGCCAGGCGAACGGACGACCTGTGACACTATGACACGCTCGGCACCGTTGATGACAAAAGTGCCGCTGTCTGTCATTAGCGGAAAATCGCCCATGTAAACTTCCGATTCCCTTATTTCACCGCTTTCCTTATTGAGCAGGCGTGCGGTAACACGCAGTGCAGCCGAATAGGTGGCGTCCCGCTCTTTGCATTCTTCCACACTGTAGTTGGGCTTGTCGGAATCAAGTTTATAATCCACAAAGTCCAAGACGAGGTTGCCTGTATAATCGGTGATGCCGGAAACATCTTTCAGCACTTCCTTGAGCCCTTCATCAAGAAACCACTGGTATGATTTCTTCTGAATCTCAATCAGGTTTGGCATATCCAGAACTTCATCAATGCGCGCAAAACTCATGCGCGTATTTTTGCCGACCTTCACCGGTTTGACATTCACCATCGGCTTAATCACTCCATTCATTTATTTCACATTCTGCGGCACGCACCAGACAAAAAAGCTGCCTCCGAAAATCTTCTCAGGCGGACTTGCGTTTTTTAATCTCCTGTGCTATGATAAATGCAGATTCTCATAAGTACACGAATCCATAATGATACAGTATATTAGTTTACTACAAAGCGATGTGTAAGTCAAGGTCTTTTTCGCTTTTGTGCTAAAATGTGAAAAAACTGATGTACTGTATTTCCTTTATTATAAAATTGGCAAACAGGCAAATGCTTAAACACTAACATGCAGAAACAGCGACAGAAAGCCCGCACTCCGCTTTATAAACGGAGCGCGGGATTTTTTATTTTCTTCTATTCACTGATAACTGATATATGTAAAGCAACTGTTTTTTGCAGCTCAGCCTTCCTTTTTGTGCTTACACTGACCGGGAGCACTCAGCGCGGCAAACGTATAAGAGCCCAGCTCTTCCCTTACCATTTTAGAAACCTTGTCATAGATCTCATGAAACCGGCAGTCTGCCGTATGCACACAGCTATACTCATCCTGCTGGCAGCGGTTAAGCATATAAGGCCCTTCAACAGATTCAATCACCTGCAGCAGGGTAATTTCCTCTGCACTGCGCGCAAGGGCATACCCGCCGTGCGCACCTTTGTAGGACACGATAAGCTCGCCGGCTACAAGCTTCCGCAGGATTTTCAGCGCAAAGCGCAGCGGGACTTCAGTCTTATTTGAAATAGTATGGGCATCTACTTTCTGCCTTGCCCTTGCAAGGGCATCTACAATCCGCACCGCATAGTCCGCTTCAAGTGTCATTACCATGGAATCGGCATCTCCTTAATCCAGGAAATCTTTGAGCTTTTTGCTGCGGCTCGGATGGCGCAGCTTCCGCAGAGCCTTTGCTTCAATCTGGCGTATCCTTTCACGGGTTACATTAAATTCCTTGCCAACTTCCTCAAGTGTGCGGGAACGGCCGTCCTCAAGGCCAAAACGCAGGCGAAGGACTTTTTCTTCACGCGGCGTTAAGGTGTCGAGCACCTCCGCAAGCTGTTCTTTCAGCAGCGTGTGTGAAGCGGCGTCCTGTGGGGCAGGTGCATCATCATCCGGAATAAAGTCGCCAAGGTGGCTGTCCTCTTCTTCACCTATAGGCGTCTCCAGCGAAACAGGTTCCTGCGCAACGCGCATTATCTCGCGGACTTTGTCGGCAGGTATGTCAAGCTCTGCTGCAATCTCATCCGCCGTCGGTTCATGGCCGTTGGTGTGGAGGAGCTGGCTTGAGACTTTCTTGACTTTATTTATAGTCTCGACCATATGCACAGGTATACGGATAGTGCGCGCCTGGTCGGCTATGGCACGTGTTATCGCCTGGCGTATCCACCATGTGGCATAAGTTGAAAACTTAAAGCCTTTTGTATAATCGAATTTCTCCACGGCTTTTATAAGGCCGAGGTTACCCTCCTGAATAAGGTCAAGGAACTGCATCCCGCGGCCAAGGTAACGCTTTGCAATGCTCACCACAAGCCGAAGGTTAGCTTCAGCAAGCCGTTTTTTTGCAGCTTCGTCACCCTTTGAAACACGCACTGCGAGGTCGATTTCTTCTTCCGGCGTAAGGAGCGGCACGCGTCCTATTTCTTTGAGGTAAACTTTTACAGGGTCATCTATGGCTATTCCGTCGGTGTTAAGCGCATCATCGATATTTTCCGACTCTTCGTTGTTGTTGCCATTAGTTTCCGTATTTGCCAAAGGCTCTTCGCCGAAGTCCTCAACGATTTCCACGCCCTGAGACTCGAGCGTGTCGTAGAATTTCTCGATTTGTTCAGGGTCAAAGTCGAGTTCGCCCACTGCGTCGAGTATCTCTTTAGTGGTGAGCTGGCCTTTGCTCTTGCCCTGCTCAATCAATTCTTTCATTACCGTTTTCTTATCGGGCACTGCCATATCCGTCCTCCTATTTCTTCTGCTGCCTTAACTCTTCCAAGTAATCTTCAATTTCCCCCGGCGGCGCTTCAGCAGCGCTGCCCAATTCCCTTTTCTTATTTTCCTGCAAAAGCACATTAATATACTCATGCGCGTCCTGCCTACTTACGGGGACGCCGTCATACCGTGCCTGAATACCGGCAAGATATGAAATTTCATCCGGTGTAAAATCTTCCTCAAAATCTGCCAGACTGACCGGTTTCTCTTCTCTCATTCTTCCCATAATTCTTTCATATACACGGCGGTTGAATTTTGTGACAAATTTTTCGGGCGGGAGGTGTTTAAAAACTTCTCCGGCACCGTCCTGATTTCTCATGAGGTATGCTATAAGCGCCTCTTCGGCGCGGGCCGCGCGCAGGTTGCCAACTTTCTCCGGATTTATGCTGTCGCGGTAGCCTACCGTTTGGCGGTGTATCTCGTGGAATTCTTTTTTCCTGTGGTTTTTCTCAAGCTTGCGGTTCTCGGCCTCAACCTGGTTCATGAGTGTTGCTGTTTCAATACCAGTTTCTTCCGCGACTTTTCCGGCATATACCTCGCGCTCAATATGGTTGTCCAGCGCCGAAAGCACTTTCACAGCCCCGCGTAGGTACGCAAGCCGACCGTCTGCAGACTGCAGGTTGCAGCCTGCTTTTGCTTTTTGCAGGTTGTACTCAACATCATTCCCGCATGCCTCAAGCATCTGCCTGAAACGCAGCGGCCCGTAGGCCTTTATGTACTCATCAGGATCCTTGCCGCCCTCAATAGTCAGCACGCGGACGCGCAGCCCGGCACTGCGCAGTATGGGTATAGCGCGCGCTGCCGCTTTTTGCCCCGGCCCGTCGGCATCGTATGAAACAACGACTTCTTTCGCATAATGCGACATCAGCCTTGCCTGGGAAGGCGTAAGCGCCGTTCCGAGCGTTGCGACGGCATTAGTGAAGCCTGCCTGGTGCATTGAGATGACGTCCATATATCCTTCGCATAGGATAAGCCTCTGCGCGCCGCTGTTCTTGGCAAAGTTAAGTGCGAAAAGCATATCGCCTTTGCTGAATACCGGTGTTTCCGACGTATTGAGATATTTAGGCTTTTCATCTCCGAGCGTCCTGCCGCCGAAAGCGACGACATTTCCGCGCAGGTCGATAATCGGGAACATCACTCGCCCAAAAAAGCGGTCTATCACATTTCCGTACCTGCTTTTGTAAGCCACATTCGCAAGGGCCATTTCATCTTTCGTAAAGCCTTTGCGCCCGAGATAGTCAACAAGTGCGGTACGCCCCGGCGGAGAATATCCAAGACCGAAATGCGTTATCGTCTTAGGCTTGAGCGCACGCTTCAAAAAATAATCCCTGCCTGCCGCGCCTGCGCCTGAATTCAGCACCCTGTAATAAAAGCGCGCTGTTTCACGGTTAATGGCGAGAATGCGTGTCCGCACTTTAGCCATGGTGTCATCAGCATGGTTTTCAGGCACAGCCATGCCTGCGCGCTGCGCAAGGAAGCGGACAGCCTCCATATAATCGAGGTTTTCAATGCGGCGGACAAACGTTATTACATCGCCGCCTGCACCGCAACCAAAGCAGTAAAACGAACCGTTGTCTGGGTAAATGTTGAAAGACGGTGATTTTTCGCTGTGAAACGGGCAGAGCCCAACCATGTTTTTGCCGCTTCGTTTCAGGCTTACATAGTCTGAAGCGATCTCCACAATGTCACTGCGGGCTTTTAGCTCCTGCATAAACGCTTCCGGAAGCGACATCTGCTCATCCCCCTCTGGCTGCTTTCATGCTTTAGCTTACAGTTTCCATGCTTTGGGCACATATATTTTTTTAAAAAGCTGCACCGCATAATGGTCTGTCATGCCGGCAATAAAATCGCATGCCGCGCGCTCATTCCCGTCCCTTTCCGCAATCATGCGCATGTCAGGCGGCATATGTTCAGGTTTTACAAGATATTCGAAAAGCGCCTCAATCAGGCCAGGGACTTTGGTCTCTTCCGACTTTGCCTGCGGATTATGGTAAACATGTTCATCCATAAACCCGGCGAGCCCTTCAAAAGCAACGCTTATTTCAGGGGCCATGGCAAGCTTTCCTCTGCCGCTGTTCTCCACGACCGAATGCACAAGCGTATCTATGCGCTTCGACTTGCTGCCGCCAAGGACATCTGTAATGCTTTTCGGGATATCGCGCTCATACAGCACACCGGCACGTTCAGCGTCGTCTATATCATGGTTAAGGTAGGCAATACGGTCCGCAAGGCGCACAATGCGTCCTTCCACCGTACAGGCTTCTTTTCCGATCGTATGGCATGCGATGCCGTCCCTAACTTCAAATGTCAGGTTAAGGCCTTTCCCGCCCTTCTCAAGTTTTTCCACAACACGCACGCTCTGCTCGTAATGGCGGAAACCACCCGGGAAGATCTGGTCCAACGCATGCTCACCTGCATGGCCGAACGGCGTATGCCCGAGGTCATGGCCAAGTGAAATCGCCTCAGTCAGGTCTTCATTGAGCCGGAACGCCCGCGCTATAGTGCGTGCTATCTGCGAAACTTCAAGTGTATGTGTAAGCCTGGTCCGGTAATGATCGCCCTCAGGTGAAAGGAATACCTGCGTTTTGTGCTTAAGGCGCCGGAAAGACTTACAGTGGATAATCCTGTCGCGGTCGCGCTGGTAAACGGTCCGCAGCGAACATTCTTCTTCAGGAGTTTCGCGCCCGCGTGAATTTTCAGCAAGGGCTGCATAAGGAGACAGAATTTTTTTTTCCAGTGCCTCCGTCTCTTCTTTTACTGTCATCTGTAAACTTCCACTCCTGTTTTTGCCTCGCATTATAAAATGATTTTATATTCTCTATTGTCTTATATGCAGAATGGATGCCCTTTCCCTGCTTTAAGACAAAAAATTATGAAATCCTGTAGAATTTTTTTGTCCCGAGTTCCACCCGGCAGCTTCCGCACGTAGCATCTGCGGCGGCATTTCCAAATAATTCAGCTTTTTCACACGGTATATGAAAGTGTATGGCAACATGGTCTGTAAAAGACGAATTATCGACTTTTCCGCCATGCTTTTCAATCAGAGGCATTACTTTTCCGTAATGGCTGTAGCTGCAGCTAAGCCGCGCCTGAAAACATACTGACATTGTGACAACCCCTGCGGCTTTAAGCGCCGCCGAAGCGCTGCGTGAATATGCGCGCACAAGGCCGCCAGCCCCAAGAAGGATGCCGCCGAAATAGCGTGTTACAACTACGGCGGTGTCAGTCACAGCCGATTCCTGCAGGACATTGAGCACCGGCATGCCGGCCGTTCTCTGAGGTTCGCCGTCGTCGGAATACCTTCTTATCTGGCCAGCACGGATTACATAAGCATAGACATTGTGCGTGGCCTCACGGTTTTTCGCACGGACGCCGCGGATAAAGTCCACAGCTTCTTCTTCAGAGCGGACCGGTGCAGCAGACCCTATAAACCGAGAATGCCGCTCAGTAAACTCATTGCTTGCCATGCCGGCAACAGTCAAGTAGCTTTCCATTTTATCACCCGGAAAAAAGAAGCGGCGCTTGCGCGCGCCGCTTCTGCAGATATAAAAACAAAATCACTTATCCAGACCGTAACGCTTCTTAAACATATCGACACGGCCGCTCGTATCTATGAGTTTTTGCTTTCCCGTAAAGAACGGGTGGCATTTTGAACAAATTTCAACATGGATATCCTGCTTTGTGGACCTTGTATGGATAACGTTGCCACAGGCGCATGTGATCGTTGTGTCTTTATACTCCGGATGGATTTTCTTTTTCATTCCTGTCACCTCTTTAAACGGAGTTCAGCATTCTTTTAAAGTATAACATATGATGTGCATGATTGCAAGCAATTACTTACTAAAGGCAAACTGCTAAAAACAGCATTTGATTTCTGCAGCCCTGCCAGGCATTTTAATATTGCCTTTTAAACTACTGACGTCAGGAAAAATCATTATATGATTACATTGGTACTGCAACACTGCGGATAACGGCGTTGTAAGTGTTTTCCATTATTTCCACGTTTTTATTAAGATCGTAAAACTGCATCACATACTTGCGCCCTGCTTCGCCCATTTTTCGGCGAAGTTCTGAATTTTGCTCTAACTGGTAAATCTTTTCCGCCATAGCTTCGGGGTTTCTTTTTGGAACAGTAAAACCAGTAACATCATTTTTCACCGTTTCAAGAAAACCATCTGCATCGGATGCAACTACCGGTATGCCACATGCCATGGCCTCTACAGCAGAAACGCCAAAGCTTTCACTTATGCTTGGGAGACAAACAACATCCATGTTATTAAGAACATCTGGAACATCAGTGTTTGGAATTGCACCGCGGAGGAACGCTTTCCCTTTGAGATTTAAACTGTTAATTAACTGCTGAAGGCTGCCGCTCATGCTCCCCTTTCCATAGATATCCAGAACATCTTTTGTATCAGGCGGCCGTTTTTTCAAGAATAAATAAAACGCGCGGATAAGGTCATCCATACCATAAGGCGGCTCTAACGATTTTACAGCACCTACAACAAAATCTTTTTTCTCTGTTTTTCCCCGTGGAGCAAACTTTTGGCAGTCTACCCCAAACGGTGTAATAAAAATTCGTTTTTTACTGCCGAATAAACGCCTGACCTGTTCAGCCATAACCTTGCTTGTTGACGCAACTGCGTCGGCATAATGGATGTTATCAGCTATAAGTTTTTTATGCAGTGGGCTTTTGTAAGGAAACAGGTACACATCACTTCCCCAGACAGAAAGCAAAAGCGGATGCACATGGCTTAACCGTGCAAGAGTACCGTAGCCACTGGCATAATGTGCATTAACAATATCCGGCTTAAACGATTCAATTTCCCTTTTCAATTGCTTTGCATTGCGGACGTATCCCAAAGAGCCAGAATGTTTCAAAAGCACAGTTTGCACCTTAGGGTCTATGCTTTTCTGTTTATCTGCGTGGTCTGGCAGCGAATACAAACGTACCGTATGGCCTCTCTGCGCAAGAGCATTAACCCACTTTATAGTATGGCTTGACCGTGCTGCAGAAACAAAAGCAATTTTCATGAATGATGACCTTCCCCTATCCAGTGTAAAGCAGGGCTTGAAGTTTTGCTTTACGCTTAGAATCTTTTATACAGTAGCATATTCAATGTCAAATATCAACTTCCTATTTTCTTTTTATTATTGGCTTTACTGGCACTAATAGTCAGCACATTATACTGATTACCATATGATCCGTTTTTTACCGCATTACGCACAACAGTTTCATCACTGGTTTTGTATTATAACGAAGGCACAGGCTGTCACTTTTCAGTAAGCAACAGCCTGTGCCCATTTGTATCCATTAGCAGACAGCTTTAAAAACGTTTACGCCGTCCGCCGTGTAAAGGCCATATATCAATTATCAATACAACCCGAACTTTTCGTCCCCAATGCTTATGAGGATATTCTTCATCTCACTGTAAGCATCAAGTATCATCTTATTTGTTTCACGGCCGTAGCCGGATTTCTTGTAGCCACCGAATGAAGCACCTGCAGGAATATTGTTATAGTTATTTACCCACATTCTGCCCGTATTCACCTTGCGTGCAACACGGAGGGCACGGTTGATATTGTGGCTCCAGACGCCGCCGCCAAGACCGTAGTCACTTTCATTGGCAATGCGGATGGCATCGTCTTCATCTTTGAACTTTACGGCTACAAGCACAGGGCCGAATATTTCTTCCTGGGCTACGCGCATCTTATTGTCAACGTCTGCAAGGATAGTCGGCTGCATAAAGCACCCTTTTGCAAGTTCCCCGTCAGTTATGCGGTGGCCGCCGCAGATAACGTGGGCGCCTTCTTTTTTGCCTATTTCAACATAGTTGAGTATTTTATTGAGCTGCCTTTCGTCTATCTGCGAGCCCATCACAGTGTCTTTCTTCCACGGCAGACCAACTTTAATGTTGTTGAAAGCATTTGCCGCCGCATCAAGGAACTTGTCGTAAATATCTTCCTGTATCAATGCGCGTGAGCCTGCACAGCATACCTGGCCCTGGTTAAACAGTATCCCCATCTGGATGCCTTCAAGGGCTTTGTCCCAAGGCATATCATCAAAGAAAATGTTGGCCGATTTGCCGCCAAGCTCCAGCGTTGCAGGGATAACCTTTTTCGCAGCGGCCTCAGCTACAGTATACCCTACGGCCGTCGAGCCCGTGAATGCGAGCTTGCGGATATCCGGATGGTCAAGTATGTACTGGCCCGCCGTAGAGCCATGGCCTGTAATGATGTTAAGCACGCCGTCCGGAAGGACCTGTGCCATAAGCTTTGTCATTTCCAGAAGGCTTACCGAAGTTGAGGAAGACGGCTTCATAATTACGCAGTTGCCCGCCGCAAGCGCCGGGGCAATTTTCCAAGCAGCCATCAGCAGCGGGAAGTTCCACGGGATTATCTGGCCGACAACGCCGATAGGCTCACGGACAATTAAATTGAGCATATCTTTGTCGAGGTAAGTTGCCACACCTTCATCTGCACGTATGCATGACGCGAAATAGCGGAACTGATCCGCACTGTAAGGGACATCTATGTTTTCCGATTCGCGCAGCGGCTTGCCGTTGTCAAGCGTTTCGGCCATGGCAAGCTTTTCCCTGTTTTCATCGATAAGGTCTGCTATCTTGTTCAGCATTCTTGCGCGCTCAGCAGGGCTTACATACTGCCATGTTTCAAAAGCTTTCCACGCAGACTTAACTGCAAGGTCAACATCTTCTTTGCCAGCTTCAACGCATGTACAAAGATAATCTCCGTTTGACGGGTTATAGCTCTTGAAAGTTTTCCCTTCTTTACCGTCTACCCATTTACCACCTATAAACAGCTTATAGCTGTCATCAATGTAATCCGAGTACTTTCCCATGCCAGAACCTCCTTAAAAATTAGATTGTTGATTTTGATTATTGCGGCATATCGGCATTTTCTGCTATACATTGCCAAAATTCCGCAGGATACACGCTTCTTTATTTGTTGAATTAGCTGCTTTTATTTTAACGTGTGTTATACGAAAAATCAATACTTAAACCTTTTATATAATAATAAAAGTTATATAATAATAAAAGCGAAAAGTGTCAATAAAAGTAAGCCCGCATGCCATATTGTTGCCGCGCAGTAAACCAGCCGAAATTAAAATCTAAAAAGTACATATGGTATGCTTTATAAGCACAAACAAATGGAGGGATCCCATTGAAAAGCTGCCTTGTGATGCTCACAAAGGTATTTCCATTTGACAGCGGCGAAGAATTTATTGAAAACGAACTGCCCATAACTGCAAAAGCATTCGACAAAGTTGTGCTTATTGCGACTTCAACAGCCGACAATGCCATACGGACACGTGCCGTTCCATATAATACAATAGTCCACCGCATAAGCGCTTCAGAAATCATGCGCCGCGTGAAGCCGCAGATGATAAAAAATTTTTTCCATATTCCAGTTGCTTATTATGGCCCGCGCGAAAAGAAAAGCATAGGCGGTTCGCCCATGCGCAGGCTGTACCTTGCTTATTTCATTGCTAAAGGGAAAGCTGTTGCGGAAAAATCGTCCGGCCTGCTTAAAAAAATGGACTTAAGCCAATACGATGCCATAATTTTCTACAGTTTCTGGTTTTATGACACCGCGCTTGCCGCCCTTGAGCTCAAGGGCGCATGCAGCGCTAAGCGCTGCGCAACATACAGCCGCGCCCATGCATATGACCTCTACGATGAAAAAAGCATAACTCATTATCTTCCGCTAAGGCCATACCTACTTGAAAATCTGGACCGCGTTTTCCCATGTTCTGACGACGGAAGCAATTACCTCAAAACAAAATACCCCGAATCATCTGATAAAGTCTCGACGGCCTGGCTTGGCACAAATGATTTCGGAACCGGCCCTTCCAAAGTTGGCACGGAGTTTCACATTGTAAGCTGCTGCCACATTGTGCCCAAAAAGCGCGTTGTGCTACTCGCACAGGCTCTCGCCATGCTCTCAGGCAGCGGGCTCAAACTCAAATGGACACACTGCGGCGGCGGCAACGGCCTCGAAAAACTGAAAGCGTACTCCACCAAAAACCTCGGTTTTATGGAGTGCAGGTTCCCAGGCGAATTAAATAACACAGAACTTATGAAATTCTATAAGGAAACTCATGTTGACCTCTTCGTCAACACAAGCGATTCAGAAGGCCTGCCCGTCAGCATAATGGAGGCATGCTCTTTTGGCATACCGATTCTTGCGACAGACGTAGGCGGCACAAGCGAAATCGTCCGCAATGGTGAAAATGGGTTCCTTCTGGACGCCGATTTAACTCCTGAAACGCTTGCGAAAGAAATAGAGCACATCGCCCATATGCCGCTGCCAGAGCTGCAAAAGCTGCGCTGCGCTTCACGGAAAATATGGGAAAGCGATTTCTCAGCAGATAAAAACTACCGCCTTTTTGCCGAACGGATAAGTCGGCCAAATATATAATTATATAATAATAAATGCAAAAGCCGCCACAAAACGCTGGCGGCTTTTCATGTATAAATATAAACTGAAACTGATTAAAAAATATTATCAAGGTTCGGTATTTCCGACTCCTTTAGATAGGAAATCTGTATAATGCTGCGGTCGCACTCTGAAAGGAACGAATCTTTCGCGCCATTTTGGCAAAGTTCTGGCAGAATTGAAAGCGTCTGGTCTATAGACTCAAGCCTGCTATGGACCATATAGGTGCACAATGTTCTGTGTACGCAATGCCAGTCACTAAGTGCTTTCTCGCTCAGCCTGTATGCCGCCTTGGCATCACCTTTCTCCTGTGCGTTTTTAGCCATGCTGACTGTCTGCATCATTTGCGCCGTGACTTTTTGCGTATTGTTTATGCCTAAAGAGCAGACTATTATGCTCAAAACAAACAGAACAGCGGCAAACCATATACGCTTCATTTACTTCCCTCATCCTTCCGCACGATAAAGTAATCACCTTTAGCATTTGCCGTCATCAGAAAAACCTGTGGAATGGTAATCGCTTCTTTCTCAAGGATGCTTTCAAGCCATTTCCTGTTCTGGTGGCACAGTGCCAACGAAAAGTCGGAAGCCACCCCGTCGCTCACAACTACGGTTTCAAGCCCTGTGTCAGGCTGCGCTACACCGAGGGCACCGGCTGTAGGCTGCTCCTTGTCTGGCTTTTTGATGACGCTCATTTTGCCGTTCGTCTCAATAATCGCATAGGCAATGTCCCTGATGCTGAAAACGTCCTTCTGCCTCAGCTGCTCGAACAGGTCTTCAGTAGACATGCGAAGGCGGCGCAGCTCGCTTTGCTGTATTTTCCCGTCGTAGACTACAATAATTGGCCTGCCGCATATCATTCTGCGGAAAGGCTGGCATTTGAGCATCAGGCTTGAAACGACTATTTCGCTTATGACAAGCACCGCAATGGGTATAAGCCCACTGATAAGCGGCTGGCCCGTATCCTGCATGGGCACGGCTGCCAGATTTGAAATAAGCAGCGTCACCACAAGTTCGCTTGTCTGCATTTCGCTTATCTGCCGCTTTCCCATCATGCGAACCGCCGCTACAACAACCGCATATAGTAAAAAAGTTCGGATCAATGAAATTGCCATTCCCATCACCTGCATTTAGTATGCGGTTACTTTTCAGGAATATGTATCTAATCCCCCGAGACCTCACGGCCAAGATAAAAAGAATACAGCAGGCACTGGGCAACACGCCTTCCGGTGCATTTCTCAGCTCCCATGCGGTAGAGTCCGAGCTGCCCGCGGTAGCGTTCCCAAAGTGATGCGTCATCCTTTACACGGTCGGTTTTAAAATCAACAATAACAAGGTTTCCGTTTTCTTCAAAGACAAGGTCTGCTGCACCCTGCAGCACTATTTTCTCCTCACTCATCGGCGAAGGCAACTCAGGCTTTATTTTGCCTGCAGGTATCTCCGCACTGAACCGGACTTCGCGCTCATAGTGTGGAGAAGCCGATATCCGTTCCATAAGCGGGCTGGCAAAAAATTTTTCCGCCTTCGAAAGCTCTATAGCCGCAGCCTGCTCCGCCGTGATATATTTTTCCGCTACAAGGCGTTCGAGCTCTTTCTGGGGGTCAGCGGCGGCTTTTTTATAGTCTGCAAACTGCATATAGGCGTGTAGTGCCGTGCCTCGCTCACCCGGCGTCAATCCTTTTTTGCTGAGAAAAGCAGGACGTGACGTTGCTGCGTACTGCGGCGAAAACTTTTCTGCAGCGAGCTCTGAAACCGCGGCTTTGGCGCAGATGCCATTTAAAGCGGCATACGGGTAAACATAATCGATATCAGCTGTAATTTTTTCTTCGAGCTCTTTATTCGGCTCAGCCTGCTGCACGTTTTCCGTTTTTTCTTGCTCCTGCTTTTCAGGCTGCGGGCGTAGAAGGCGGATATCCCATTTTCCTTTTGCCGGGACGGCAATATCATCAGAAACGCCGGCAGCCTCCCTGAGGGCTTTCCCGTCCGGATGGCGCAGGGCACAGAGCATCAGCCAGTCGGATATGCTCGAAGCGGAGCGCACAACGTATGGCGAAATGCGTTTTTCCTCAGTGATTGAGAGCGCAAGGTTCCCGAGCTTTTTTTCCGCATTGCCGAGCGTCGCCAAAAGCACGAGTTTCTCTTTTGCGCGTGTCATGGCAACATAGAGTACGCGGAGCTCTTCACTCATGCCGTCGCGGTCAAGCTCCAACTTAACGGCCTCACGCATCATTGTGTCGCAGCGGACACCGTTTCCCTTTTTAACACGCGCGCCGAGCCCGAGCTCCGGGTGAAGCAGCACCGCCGGATGATCCTTATTGAACCTTCTTGCACAGCCTGCAACTATGCAGACCGGGAACTCAAGGCCTTTTGAATGGTGTATGCTCATAACGCGCACTACGTCTGCCGATTCCGTCAGTGACGACGCGGCCGAGAGGTCGCCGCTGCTTTTTTTCATCCTTCCGAGAAAGCGCAGGAAACCTGTAAGCCCTGTAAAACCTGAAGACTCATACTGCTTTGCGTAGTCAACCAGCAGGTGCAGATTTGCAAGGCGCAGCTCGCCGTTAGGCATAGCCTGCACCAAATCGAAAAGCCCCGCTTTTTCAAACACAGTGCGCATGAGCCTGTCCGATGGCATTGATGCGGCAAGCATGCGGAACCCCTCAATCTGCCGCAGAAAATCGGAAGCCTTGGCATTGCCGCCCTTAACAGCCGCAGAAACTGCCGGATACAACCTGCCGCCGCGGGAATGTATACGTATGGAAGCCATGTCGTCCGCCGTAAAGCCGTAAACAGGGCTCATCATAGTTGAGAGCAGCGGGATATCCTGGTCCGGATTGTCTATCACCTGAAGCAGGGAAAGTGCTATGCCGACTTCATACGCTTCGAAAAAGCCGCCCGCCGTGTCAGCCCATGCGGGTATCCCAAGGGCTGTGAGTTCGCGCACATATTCGTGCGCCGGACGGTTTGCGCTGCGCAGCAACACACAGAAATCGCTGTATGAAGCGGGCCTTAATTCTCCGTTTTCCGTTATGCATGGCTTTCTGCCTTCCATCATGCCGTGGACTATCTCTGCAATACGGCGGCTTTCAGCGCGCACCGCATCCCTCTCTGCGCTCCCCTGCTCCGAAAGGTCAATCACATCGAGCTCGGCGGCCGGTTCGCTGCTCGGCGGGTATTCGGCTTTCGGGACAAGTTCCTCTTCTTTTGTATAGTCTATTTCACCCGTCTGGCGGCTCATGAGCTGGCGGAACACAAAGTTGATGGCATCTGCAACGCCTGCACGGCTGCGGAAATTCATGCCAAGGATAACGCATGACGGGTAACTGTCCTTCTTCCTGTCGTAAATCGGAAACCCGGAGCGTTTCCGCAGGAATATCTGCGGCATTGCCTGCCTGAACCCGTAAATGCTTTGCTTCACGTCGCCAACCATGAAAAGGTTTTCTTCGTTGCGCGAAACAGCGCGGAAAATCATGTCCTGCGTCTCGTTCGTATCCTGATATTCGTCCACCATTATCTCATCGAAAAGCGATGAAAGCTCTTTTGCCTCAGGCGTGCGCTCCCAGCCATTTTCCGTCCCATTAACGAGGAGCTTCAACGCCCAGTGCTCAACGTCGCTGAAATCGGCAGCGTGCCGCTCCTGTTTTTTCCCGTTAAGGATTTCCGAAAACCGCATGGTCACTTCAAAAAGCTCTTTTACAAGCGGGCACAGGTGCGCAATATCCTCACGGCACTGGGCGTCCGGTGCACAGAAAATATCCGCAAGGCTCTTCACTGCTTTTTTCGCCTGAGAGCGCGCAGATTTTATCCTTTCTTTAACCGGATCGCCGTCATGGCCACGCAGTGTCCCGAGTCTAACCCAGCTGAAGTTTTCTGCAAGTGAAAACGAGCGGTCCCAGTCACCCTCACAAATTGCTGAGCGAAGGCGTTCGAGCTCCGCAAGGTCTGAGGCGATGGCATCGCCGTAAGCGGCAAAAATGTCGCTGTCCTGCCGTGCCGTGGCAATCGAGTCTTTCGTAAGTGAAATGCAGTAATCCGCCGCGTCTTCCGCATATGAAAGTATCGTTTTACCCCACACTGTCTGTGAAGCGCCTGACGGCGTTTCATACATCGAAGCCTTTTCCGCCAGCCAGCGCGTTGGGAACGGGTGCGAGCGCACAAAGTCATAAAGGCAGCCAACAGCATTCTCAACTGCTGCGTCATCGCGCCCCGAAGAGCATGCCTCCACGAAGTCATAAAACGCAGGGTCGTTTTTCTCATAGAATTCATTCAGCGTCTCGTCGGCAGCCTCGGCGCGCAGCACAGACATCCCGCTTTCATCAAGCACGCGGGTGTCCGGCGAAATGCCAAGCCTGAAAAAATTCTGGCGGACAATGTCGGCACAAAAGCTGTCTATGGTGCTTATGTGTGCACGCGAGAGCAGCAGCTGTTGGCGCTGCAGGCGCGTGTTAAACGGGTCGGCCTCAAGCATGCGCGAAAGTTCCGCCGAAATGCGGCTGTGCATCTCGGCCGCTGCGGCTTTTGTGAACGTAACGACGAGAAGGCGGTCGGCGTCCGTTGGGTTCACAGGGTCTGTTATGCGCTCTATCACACGCTGGACGAGGACGGCTGTTTTGCCTGAGCCAGCCGCAGCCGAAACGAGGAGTGTACCGCCCCGCGCGCGTATGGCATCAAGCTGGCTTTCTGTCCATTTCCTGCTCATTCTTTCTCACCGCCTTTCCCTTCTGAAAAAATTTTCATCGCATCGTCACGTTTAAAGTTCTCCATTTCACACGCGGGGTCGTCGCACTCATGGCCGCAAACGGCATAGTATGGGCACCACGCGCAGGCATCATACCTATTTCCACCGTTTAGCGGCACAGCCTGAATGTTTCCGTTTTGCAGCTCTTCAGCCATGTCTGAAATCAGCACTTTAAGGTATCCCATCACAGCTTTCAGCTCCGAAGCAGAAGCTACGTGCTCACGGCTTTTTGGTACGCCGTCCTTCAGCACTACGGGGATATATTTTCCGCTGCCGCCTTTGTCCATTGCGGCAATTACGTCAGGGTCATCTATAACAAGGCCGTCCATGCGCAGCTGCTTTTCAGTTTCTTTTTGCAGATCTTCATCTTTTTCGCCGCGCGGCGCAGCTATGGAAGGTTCATGCGCAGGCATATAAAGCACACCTGCCGGCTGGAAATCGCCATACCGCGCCTTCCCGTTTTCGCACAGCGCCGCAAGATAGATAAGCATCTGCATATTCATGCCGTAAACAATATCCGAGAGCTTAAATTCTTTTCTGCCCGTCTTGTAATCCACAATGCGCAGATAGCGTTTCCCTCCGCGGTCCATTATGTCTACACGGTCGATTTTTCCGTCTATGCGCACGCTTCCACCGTCCGGCAGCGGGATCGACAGCTCCCCTACCGTGCTGCCTATCCCAAGCTCAAAGTCGACAGGGTCGAAGCCGCTCTGCTCAAGTTCCTGCGCAATATGCACAACGATGACCTGCGCTGCATTTGCAGTGCGGGAAACAAGATAGGCAAAACGCGGCGTTTTTGTTTCAAGCCCGCCGAACATCTGCCGGACATATTCGTCAAGGTAACCGTTTATCCGCCGGTCAAGCTCCTCAGGCGAAAGCTCGAGGATCTTTTTGCTGCCGAGGCCGCTGAAAAGCCTCTCGAGCAGGAAGTGCATAAGGCTTCCGTATTCCAGCGCATTCAGCTCCGCCACCCTGCGCTCTTTAACATTAAGGCCATACCTGCAGAAATACTGGAAACGGCACAGCTCAAATGTTTCAACCTGTGTAGCAGAAACGCGCATTTCGCTGCCGAAAAGCTCTCTGGAAATTTTGGTGTCGGTGAAATTGAGCGGTTCTTTTTTTGCCGCCCGACCGAAAGCTTCAAGTTTGCCGCCCGACTCGCATTTACTAAAAAGGTCTTTCAGAGTTGCTGAAAGCTCATCGTTTGTATTCCATCTCTGCGCTGCAAGCTCCAAAGCGGGGGCTTCCGCGCAGGCAAACCACAGTGGGTCGATTTTTTCACGGCAGAAAACCGGCAGGCCTTTCAGCACCGCCTCCGCTTCTTCCGGTATAGACGAAGGCGCAAGCGCCCTGCCGGCGCTGTCGGCCGCAGGCCATGTTATGTACAGGCGCTCAGAAGCGCTGCTCATGGCGGAATAAGCGAGAAAGCGCTCCTGAAGGGCGACGCCTTCCATTGTGTCATTGAGCGGGAGGCCGAGGCGTATAAGCGTGCGGCGTTCACTGTCGCTGAAAATGCAGCTCCCTCCGGGCGTCATTGGGAATTCACCCTGGACGGCGCCGGTAAGGAATACTGCCTTTGGTCCGGCAGTGCGCATCCTGTCAGCATCGCCTACTATCACTTCGTCAAGCCCCTGAGGTATGCTCGCAGCGCGGCTTGTCCTTATCACAAGATGAAGCAGCTCAGCATAGCGTGAACGGTCAATTTTAGTTTTGCCTATGACAAGCGCCGTCTGGTCAAGTATCTGCATCAGGATATCCCACATGCGCAGCTCGCGCTCCGCAAGCGCCGGTTGGCCATTTTCAGCAAGGCTTGCCGCGTATTTCCTGAGATTTTCAGCCGCGCTTATATCGCATAAAAGCGCATATGAGGCTGAAGCCATGCCTGTGCCGTCAGTATCTTCCGTCGCTTTCCGGAAACGCTCCAGAGGTTCTGTCACTGCCCGACGGCTTTCGTTTACGCTGCCAAGAAGCTTTTTGTCCTGTTCTTTCATCTCACCGGCAAACCCTTCGGGATTATCGGTCCACGTCTCTTTCCAGCGTTTTCCCGAAATGCCCCAGACAAACGTATAATTTTCGAGCTCGCATATTTGGCTTGACGAAAGCCCGGCAAGGCCTGTTTTCAGGTAAAGGAATATGTCGTCCGAGCGAAAGCCGCGCTGCACAATGCGAAATGCCGTCAGTATAAGCCGCATCAATGGCTCCGCGTCAACAGGCTCCGGCCTGTCCATAAAATACGGAATTTCCCAACGCTCCATCGCCGAGTCCATAATTCCTTCGTATGTATCGGCCGAGCGTGAAATAACGGCAAAATCGCGGTAGCGGAACCCTTCGTCCTTTACAAGGTGCCTTATAGCGGCACAGACAAAAGATGCTTCGTCATAGCGGTTTTTAGCTTCGTAAGCGGCGACGCCTTTGCAGCTCCCACCAAATATTTTCCTTGCGGGGCGATAAACGCCCGCCTCCAGCGCAGCAATAGCCGGATTTTTAAAGCGGACTCCGCTTTTGAGCGTAACAGGTGCCGCCGTGCGCACCCCGTTCTCCTGCGCTGTGCGCAGGAGCTTTTTCGCCGTGCGGCACCCAATGGCAAAAAGCCCGGATTCAGGGCTGCTGAGCCCTTCTGCGCATATTGTCACATATACCTGTTCGGCCTGCCGAATCATAAGCTCAAGGATATCGTACTCCTGCACAGTGAAGCTCTGGAACGAATCGACCGCAATGGTATAACCACGGAAAAAATCATGGGTTGCAAGGATATTTTTAAGCCGCGTCAAGTCATCGAGCGGGTCAATATAGCTTTGTGCAACAAGGGCATCATATGCCGAAAGTATAAGGGAAATCTCTTCCATTTTCCGCTTAAGCGTGCTCTGCGGAACATTTTGGGACGATTTTTCCAGCGTCTGCGGAGTTATCTCACACATCTTAAGCTCCGCCGAAATCTGCAGCATAAGGTTTACAAGCTCCGTGCTGTTGGCATTTTTGCGGAAAATTTCAAGCCTGTCGCGCACCTGCTCAATGGCAAGGCTCATAAATATGCTGCGGCCCCCGTCATCAAGCCTGCGCCCCGCAAAGCCGCCGCACCTGCGCTGGGCGATGTCCACAAGCCGCCTGAAACTCGTGACTTCCACACGGCGCGCGCTCTTCTCACCGAGAAGGCGAAGCATGGCACGCTCATTTTCAAAAGACGACTGCTCCGGCACAAGGAGCATCAGGCGCTCTTTTCCCTGCTTTGCGAGCTTTTTGAGCCCTTCCCTTACAAAATGCGTTTTCCCGCTTCCGCAGCGGCCGAAAATAAGCTGAAGCATGGATTTTCCCCTCTTCTCTTACGCAATTATACCATAACAAGAGGGAGAAGCTCACATTTTCATCCTTTAAGTTTTTTCCGGTCGTCAAGCCAGCTGCGAAATTCTTCATACAGTTCCACCGATTTGAATTTAACGGTATACCCACCGCTGCCGCTCGGCTCTTTAACCACCTGCATTTCGTCCTGATTGAGGACGTCTTCCAGCCGCGAAGGGGCTTCTGCTGCCGGCAGGCAGAGCGCCGGAAAAAGTACGCACCACCAATTATGGCCTTTCCCCGAGCCTATCGTTATACGCAGCGCGTCATACATTCCGGCCGGAATGGTAACATTTCCATACTGCCGCGTATTAAAAAACATATTTGTCATCTCAGCATTTACAGGGTAGTTGTACCCCTGTTTCCGCACTTCGTCCCTTGCTGCTTTTTCGATTTCCGGAATATGCGAAGACACAACCTTTTCGGATTCGCCGCGCGTTTTTACGCCGTTGAGCATGCCTTTACTTTCGGCAAGTATGCGGTCGCGCACTTTAAGCTTTAATTCCTGGTCCTGTTTCGAGTCCGAATTTGCAAGCACATGGAGGCGCAGAATACGGTTTGGGATATCTTCACATTTCGCAGTATATCCCGTAAAAGAGAATAGTATCGTCATAATCAGCGCCAGGCAAACCGATTTTTCCCATATTTTCATGGCAGTTCATCTCCGTTTTCTGTTTACAGAAGAATTATTGTCATGAAACGCGTTGTTTATTCACCTCAAGAAAATAAGTGCAGCATATTATGCTGGAAATATATCCTGGTTTGCGTAAAACCGAGATTATCTTGACACATAATGATGTATGTGGCAAGATATGTTTAATATTGTTTTTTCGCAGGCCTATCGTATTTAAGTTTAAAATGGAGGCTTTCTTATGAAAAACCCTGTTGCTACGTTAAAGACTTCCAATGGAACGGTTAAAATCGAGCTTTACCCTGACATTGCGCCAAATACTGTGAATAACTTTATTTCGCTTATCCGGAAAGGGTTCTACAACGGGACCATTTTTCACCGCATTATCCCCAAATTCATGATTCAGGGAGGCGACCCGAAAGGGAACGGCACCGGCGGACCCGGATACAGCATACGCGGGGAATTTTCTTCAAACCATTTCCCTAACAGCCTGAAGCACACACGCGGTGTCATATCAATGGCGCGCACCGTCAACCCAAACAGCGCCGGCTCACAGTTCTTCATTATGGTTAACGATGCGCCGTACCTTGACGGTGAATATGCGGCTTTCGGCAAAGTAATATCCGGCATGGAAGAAGTCGACCGTATTGTTTCAAGCCCGCGTGACTATGACGACAAGCCATTAGAAAAGCAGAGAATCGAGTCTATTACAGTCGAGACTTTTGGAAAAACTTACAGTGAACCCAAAAAAGCTTAAGGCTTGCCTTAACAGCTTCTGCATTTCTGCGGCCTGCATTTATTAAGATGCAGGCCGCAGAAATTATTTGCCTTATTTGTGAATAAAAAGGGTGATGCTTATGCCGGAAAAAGTCCGGCGCGGATTCGTGCCAAGTGACAAAAAGGAATTTTCTTCCGAAAGCCTCGCCATTTTGCGCTCTGCACAGCGCGACATTGTTTTTCTGTTGAACCGAGGCTATGGGGCAGAGCGCAGCATAAGGTTTGTAGGCGACCATTACCAGCTCAGTTCAAGGCAGCGCATGGCGCTTTTCCGCGCCGCAGCCAGTGAGGGCAGTTTAAGGGCAAGGCTCTCCCGCCAGCAGAAAAATTCAGTTTGTAGTGAAACACTTCATATCGACGGGTTCAATATTGTGATACCGCTCGAGATTGCGCTTTCAGGCGGCACCCTGCTCCTGTGCATGGATGGAACCGTCCGCGACCTTGCCGGCCTGCATGGGACTTACAGGCTTATCGACAAGACGGACGAAGCCATAAACATGATAGGGCGCGCGATTAAAAAGCGCGGCGCAGCGGCCGCAGTCTTCTATTTCGACTCGCCGGTTTCTAACGCTGGGCGGCTGGCGCAGCGCGTGCGTGAGGTGCTAAGCAAATTTCCATTCTCAGTCAGCGCATACGCAGAGCCGCATGTTGACAAAGTCCTTTCAGGCAAAAGCAATGTTGTAAGTGGTGATTCCGTCATAATCAGCCACTGCAAAAGCTGGATAAACCTCACGCGTGAAATTCTTGCCGATGAGATTCCGGACTATCCGTTTGCAGACCTCTCAAAGCCTTAATATTTTGCCAAAAGGTACCAACTTCACATGCTTCCACATTAAAATCTCTGCTTGACAAATGTTTGAAATGGTTTTATACTGATTAGCATATTAATTAGTATTACTAATTGTTAGAAATGCTAATTATTCTTAATTGGAGGGATGTTATGGAGAGCAAAGAAGAAGCCGCCGTCAAGAAGCTTTCCGGGGCATTTATGCAGTTCCGGTATCTTTACCGCTTCCAGAAAAAGCACTGCCGTGAGCATCCTGCAGGCCATATAATGCTTAGGCCCAGCGACGTTATGATGCTGCTTACTATACATGGCCTGCAACAGAAACATAAGAACGGCATCACAGCTACAGAGCTGAGCAAAAACATGGGAATAAAAACGCCGTCCATCAATGCTGTGCTCTCCGTCCTCGAAAAAGGCGGGTTAATATCACGCTCGACCGATCCTGATGACAGGCGCTTTGTGCGAATACTTCTGAGCCGCGATGGCAAAATGCTTACGAGCTATTACCGGACCCACTACGAAGAAGAAATAAACGGCCTCGTGTCTTACCTCGGCGCTGAAAAAAGCAGCCAGCTCGCCGACTTAATGGATGAAGTCTACAGCTATTTCCGGCAGAAGGAAAAATCGCAAAAAAGTGTAGTCGGAAAATAAAAGAGGTTCTGTCATGCTGAAAATTTACCGAAATCTTAAACCATATATTTTCCATATCATCGGCATTGTCGTTCTTGTTTTCCTTCAGGTGCTGGCAGACCTTTACCTGCCAACCATCATGTCCGACATTATTAACGATGGCATCATAAAAGAAAACGTCGGCTACATCATGCATGAGGGCCTTTACATGCTCCTCATCTCCGGCATTGGCGCCGTATGCGCCGTGCTGGCAAGCCTGCTGAGCTCACAGGTTTCGGTCGGGTTTGGCAGGATTATGCGCGACCAGGTCTTTGAGCATGTGGAAGGCTTCTCAATGCATGAATTTGACCGGTTCGGTTCCTCAACACTCATCACACGCACAACTAACGATGTTGTTCAGGTACAGACTGCGACAATTATGATACTCAACTTTATGCTGCGTTCCCCCATAATGTGCATCGGCGCAGTTATGCTCGCTTACTCAAAAGACAAAAAGCTGACAGTCCTTTTGCTTGAAACGCTGCCGGTTGTAGCAGTTATTATATTTATCGTAGGGAAATTTGTAATGCCGATTTTCCGTCAGGTCCAGAAAAAAATAGACAAGCTGAACCTTGTCCTACGTGAAAACCTTACAGGCATCAGGGTCATACGCGCTTTTAACCGCGAAAAGCACGAAAAAAAGCGGTTTGACACTGTAAATGGAGACCTGACAGACACATATATAAAAGTCAACCGCATTATGGCATTTCTCATTCCGGCGCTTATGATGATACTCAACATTTTAATAGTAGCTATACTCTGGTTCGGCTCGGTACGGATCGACGCTGGAAATATGGATCTCGGCGCGCTTATAGCTTTTCTACAGTATGCAATGCAGATACTGTTTTCCCTTATCGCCATGGCCGTGATGTTCATCATGATCCCACGCGCGCAGGCGGCAGCCGACCGCATTGAAGAAGTGCTGGAAGTAAAACCTGAAATCAAAGACCCCGTTTACAGCATTGCGTCCAGCAAAGAGCGCGGCTATGTGGCGTTCGACCATGTTACGTTCCGCTACCATGGTGCGGAAGAACCCGCTGTAAAAGATATATCGTTTAGTGCGGGTCCCGGAGAAACAACTGCAATAATCGGCGGCACCGGAAGCGGAAAAACAACGCTCGTAAACCTTATCCCCCGCTTTTATGACGTCGAAAGTGGCAGGGTCCTTGTCGACGGCATTGACGTGCATGATATATCTCAGGAAAAACTGAGGGCAAAAATCGGGTTCGTGCCGCAGAAATCTGTCCTTTTCACCGGCACTATTGCCGATAACCTGCGCTACGGAAAGGCCGACGCAACAGAAGATGATGTCATATATGCGGCAAAAATTGCCCAGGCGGATGAATTTGTTTCTTCCATGAAAGACGGCTATAATACAATGCTTTCAGAAGGCGGGCTTAACCTTTCCGGTGGGCAGAAACAGAGGCTTTCGATTGCCCGCGCGCTCGTGCGCCAGCCTGAAATATATGTATTTGACGACAGTTTTTCGGCACTCGACTTCAAAACCGACGCAAAGCTGCGCGCCGCACTGCGCAACGAGACGCAAGATGCGACGGTCATCCTCGTCGCACAGCGCGTAGGCAGCATTATGGATGCCGATCGCATTATAGTACTTGACGGCGGCACCGTTGCCGGGATAGGCACACATAAAGAGTTGCTTGGCAGCTGCGAGGTTTACCGTGAAATAGTCTCTTCGCAGCTGTCGCAGGAGGAAATGGCATGAACAGTGGAATCAGTCGAAACAATGGTTTCGGTAAAAAGCGGCCACGCGGGCAGGCACCGAGGCACAGCAATGCTGAAAAGGCAAAAGATTTCCGCGGCACGTCGCGCCGTCTCCTTTTTTACCTGAAACCTCAACTGCCAAAGCTGGCTGTCGTCTTTTGTTTTGCGCTTGCAAGCACCATCTTTACTGTCAAAGCTCCGAAGCTCGTCGGTGATTCCACCAATATACTGACTGATGGCTTTATTTCAAAATCTACAGTGAACTCCGCTGAAAAGATACAGAAAAAAATAGATCCGCCAGTAAAGTCCATGATCCAGAAGCTTGAGGCCGGAAGGGAAAGCACCGTGCGCCAAGTTGGCACCGCAGTTGAGAAAAAATTTGCGGAAGAAGTCAGCACGTCAAAACAGGAAGCTTACGGCGAGGCTGAAAAAAAGGCCAGCGCCGCAGTTGAGGCAAAGTTTCGTGAAACCCTTTCAGCCAGCAGGCAGCAGGCTTACAGCAAAGCTGCCAAAGCCGCGGACGCCGCCGCTGAAAATGGATTTCAGAAAGCGCTTGCAGCAAAAAAGCAGCAGGCATACAGCACTGCGGTGAAAAAGGCTGACGATGCTGCGGAAAAAATGTTTAATGAAACAGTCTCAAAGCAGAAAAATGAGGCATATCTTAACGCCGAAAAAGCTGTTGAAAAACGCTTTGCAGCCATTCCGGTCACACCCGAAACCTCGGCAGCAAAGCGGGCAGCAATAAAACAGGCAGATGGTGCCGTTGACGCGCAGTTTGCAAAACAGCAGCCCGCCACACAGGCTAAGCTCAGCGCAGCTAAAAAGCAGGCCGAACAGCAGGCTAAGGCAGCCGTCGACGCGCAGTTTGCAAAACAGCAGCCCGCCGCACAGGCTAAGCTCAGCGCAGCTAAAAAACAGGCCGAGCAGCAGGCTAAGGCAGCCGTCGATGCGCAGTTTGCAAAGCAGCAGCCCGCCGTGCAGGCTAAACTTAATGCGGTTAAAAAGCAGGCCGGGCAGCAGGCAAGAGCCGCCGTTGACGCGCAGTTTGCAAAACAGCAGCCCGAACTTCAGAAAAAGTTAAATAGCGTAAAGGAAGATGCTAAGGCAAAAGCAAAAAGCACCTTTTCGCAGGAAGCACTGAAAAAGGCAGGTCTTACGCAGACAGAATTTCAGGCACTTAAAGACATTGTCGCCGTACCATATGTCAGTACACTTAAAAGCAACGATTTAAAAGCTAACGCGGTACAGAAACTTTTCAGCCTTTCAAAAAAGCTACCGGCCGAGTATTTAAAAAAAGTGCCGAGCATTTCACAGTCTGATTTTGACCGCGGAGTCAATGACGTGCGAAAATATGGCGGCGCCATACCGTTCGCGGCACTTTGGGATTCACTTGTGCGCCTGCTTATTGTGTTTGCTTTAAGTGCCATCACTACATTTGCAATGCAGTATATTATGTCTGCCGTAGCGCAGAAAACAGTTTCTGTGCTACGGCAGCAGGTTGACGAAAAACTTTCCCGCTTGCCGCTAAGCTATTTTGATGCCCATTCAAACGGCGACATACTTAGCCGCATGACTAATGATATAGACACGATATCTTCGACGCTGCAGCAGAGCCTGACGCAGATAATAACGTCATTTTTCCAGATTATCGGCTATATATGGATGATGGTAAGCATAAATATCGTCCTCACGCTGATAGTGCTCGCAACACTTCCGCTTTATCTGCTTGCCACGATGTTCATCACTAATCATTCGCAGAAATACTATTCAGCACAGCAAAAACATCTCGGCGCCCTGAGCGGGCATACGGAAGAGATGTTTATGGGTCACACTGTCGTTAAGGCATTTGGCCATGAAAAACAGTCAGTCAAAACATTCCGCGGCATAAACGACAAACTGTACGAGTCAGGCTGGAGGGCCCAGTTTTATTCAGGCATAATGATGCCGCTGATGAATTTCATCGGCAATATCGGCTATGTGCTTATCGCCGTTATAGGCGGAATCTTTGTCACAAAGCAATATCTTAACCTTGGAGATATCGTATCATTTGTCGCCTACTCGAAGTCGTTCTCACAGCCTATTATCATGACAGCAAATATCGCGAATGTTATCCAGTCTACCGTAGCATGCGCGGAGCGTGTTTTTGAGCTCCTTGATGAAAAGGAGCAGGAACCTGATGCGGAAGATGCCACAGTGCTTAAAAACCCTCAGGGCAATATACGTTTTGACCATGTCCGTTTCCGCTACAAAGAGAACGTACCGCTGATTGAAAACATGAACCTTGATGTCCGCAATGGCGACACAATTGCGATTGTCGGCCCAACCGGCGCAGGCAAAACAACACTCGTCAACCTTCTGATGCGGTTTTACGAAATCTGCGGCGGCTCCCTGACATTTGACGGCGTAGATATAAGGAAAATACGGCGTGGAAGCCTGCGCACAATGTTCGGCATGGTGCTTCAGGACACATGGCTGTTCAATGGGACTATACGCGAAAATATAGCATACGGCCGCGAAGGGGCAACAGATGATGAAATAGTTGAAGCTGCCAAAGCTGCCCATGCCGACCGTTTTATCCGCAGCCTGCCTGACGGATATAATACAGAACTAAACGAGGATGCTTCAAACATATCTCAAGGCCAAAAGCAGCTCCTGACTATCGCACGCGCAATCCTCGCCGACCCTGTAGTGCTAATACTTGACGAAGCGACAAGCAGCGTCGACACACGCACGGAAGTGTTAATTCAGAAAGCTATGGCGGCCCTTATGAAAGGACGCACAAACTTTGTAATTGCCCACAGGCTTTCCACCATACGCGACGCAAAAACAATTCTCGTGATGAATCACGGAGCGATTGTAGAAAAAGGAAACCATGAATCTTTGATGATGAAAAACGGCTTCTATGCCGACCTTTATAACAGCCAGTTTGCAGGGAAACAAACCTGACAAACGTTTTCCAGTCTGCTGATACCAAAAGCCGCACAGGCAAGCCTTAAAATTGGCCTGCTTATGCGGCTTAGGTTATAAAGCTCAAAAATCTCAGCAGCACTGCTTTTCTCAATATTCCATTTTTTCAGGATATAAAAGCTGTAATTAGCTTTTATATCCTGGAAACATCCTGTTTATTTCTTCAGCAGCCATCACTGACTAATGACATCATAATCCACCCCAGCGCCTATATTGTAGAGAGTAAGAAGGTAATATTTTGGGTAGTTATCCAGAATGTGCTGTAAAGGCTCCAGTTCGCGCCGCAGAGTATACTCGTAGAGCACGGAGGACGCGCGACCTGATAATAAACCGTCCCAGTGCTGCCGCGTGTGATGAAATTGACTTCGTTGCCACCGAGCTTGCCGATATTTACTTTGTTGCCGCGCCGTAGCAGTTCAAGGAACACGATGTTTTCAATTAGATGGACCCATTCGGCCATACGCTGGTCCTTGCCAAGTGTCTGCAGATCTTTTTCCATTATCAATTGCCCCAATCTTGTCCAAAAGACTCTTTTAGATCCTTTCGGTGATTAAATTCAGTATCTTACTTTTTCCAACCTTTTTTGATACGCCGGTCGGTTTGACGGTTACGCTAATGCGAAGATGATACATGAGGTATATATATCGCTCAAGCCGAAAATGATAGAAGATACCCGCACAGCGCTTAATGCTCTTATTTCTGCGCCTATAGTGCCTACCAAAGTGCCTACTTAAAATTGATTTTAAATGCACTTTTTTGAATTGATAAGGATTACTATGAAATAAATAAAGCCCGCATGGGCACTGGCTTTTCAGCACTCATGCGGGCTATTTATTTGGTCCGAGTGGCGAGACTTGAACTCACGGCCTCTTGGCCCCCAGCCAAGCGCGCTACCAACTGCGCCACACCCGGAAATACAATTATAATATACCATAAAAAATCTGAAATTGCAATCTTTTAAGGCTGTCACTTTTAGCTCTGCCGTATACGAAAGCAGGTGTAAAAAAATTGCCTTTAAAAAAGGATAGCCGCGTTTTTGTTAAAAATCATAAAAATTGTAGCACCAGTGAAAATTCTCTTGACGCGCTGGTAGCTGAATGTGATAAACTAAAGGTGAAACATTACGCCTACATTTTGAATTGTTTAAGGAGGAACTTTTTATGAACTCATTTATTTATCATATTCCCACAAAAGTATATTTTGGCAAAAATCAGCTCGGGCATTTGGGCGAGGAACTTGAAAAGTATGGGAAACGTGTCCTGCTTGTTTACGGCGGTGGTTCCATCAAAAAGAATGGCCTGTATGACAGGGTAGTCGCTGAAATAAATAAGGCGGGACTTGAACTGTTTGAATGCCCAGGCATAGAGCCAAATCCGCGTGTCGCTTCTGTTAACCGCGGCGCTTCAATATGTAAGAAAGAAAAAATTGATGTGATTCTCGCAGTTGGGGGCGGCTCAACTATAGATGCTGCCAAATTCATCGGTGCAGGCGCTTATTATGACGGTGATGCATGGGACATTTTAACAGGGAAAGCTACCGTCACTAACTGCCTCCCAATTATTACGGTGCTTACGCTTGCTGCAACCGGCTCCGAAATGGATGACTGCGGCGTTATCAGCAATCCGGGAACAAAAGATAAACTTGGCTTTGGACATCCGCTTCTCAGGCCTAAAGTATCGTTCCTTGACCCAACAAACACATATACTGTCAGCGCATACCAGACAGCCTGCGGCTCGGCAGATATACTCTCACACATTATCGAAGTATATTTTAATATGGACAAGGATCTCGCGATGCTCGACAGTGTAATGGAAGCGCTGATGAAGACAGTTATCCACTATGCACCTATTGCTATGAAAGAGCCGACAGATTATGAATCACGCGCTAACCTCATGTGGGCTTCCTCATGGGCAATTAATGGCTTCATAAATGGCGGCAAAAGCCAGGAGTGGAGCTGCCATCCCATGGAGCATGAGATTTCCGCTGTTTATGACATTACACATGGCCTCGGTCTTGCCATACTTACACCGCGCTGGATGGAATATACCCTTGATGAAACCACAGCCCCGAAGTTCCGCCAGTTTGGCTGTAATGTATTTGGAATAAGCAGCAACCTGCCAGCCATGGAAGCAGCAAAACAGGCTATCCAAAAGCTTGCCGACTTTTTCTACAAGGATTTAGACCTTAACAGCACACTGTCATCGCTCGGAATCGACAGCAGCAATTTTGCCTCTATGGCGAAAAAAGCATGCAGAGGCGGAATTCTTCATGGCTTTAAGCCGCTTAACCAGAACGATATCGAAAAGATTTACCGCATGTGCATTTAAAAAATCTTATCTAAATCTTATCTTATAAATTAATTCATATAAGGGGCGAGACTAACAATGAAATCAATTAAACTTGGAAAATCCAGCCTAAAAGTGCCTCCGATTGCTGTTGGATGCATGCGCATAAACTCCATAAGCAAGGCCGAAGCTGAAAAATTTCTTCGCACTGCGCTTGACTTAGGCCTTAACTTTTTTGATAACGCCGATATCTACGGTGGCGGTGAATGTGAGCAGATTTTTGCCGATGCTATCAATATGAACAGCAGCATGCGTGAAAAGATGATAATCCAGTCAAAATGCGGCATTTGCGAAGGTATGTACGACTTTTCCAAAAAGCATATACTCGAGGCTGTTGATGGCAGCCTTAAACGCCTTAGAACAGATTATCTTGACATTTTGCTTCTCCACCGTCCTGATGCACTTGTTGAACCTGATGAGGTTGCAGAGGCGTTTGATATACTGAAACGTTCCGGGAAAGTCCGCTATTTTGGCGTTTCAAATGAAAAGTCTATGCAGATTGAGCTGCTGCTGCAGTCGCTTAACCAGCCAATAGTTGCAAATCAGCTGCAGCTCAGCATTACAAACGCGACAATGATTTCCAATGGTATTAACGTCAACATGGAAAACGATTCTGCTGTAGATAGAGACGGCAGTATTCTCGACTATTGCCGTCTGAAAGATATCACTATCCAGCCATGGTCGCCGTTCCAGTACGGATTTTTCAAAGGCACATTTCTTGGCAATGACAAATTTCCTGAGCTCAACAGCGTAATTGACAAAATCGCCGAAAAGTACAACGTCTCAAATACAACTATCGCCCTTGCATGGATACTTCGGCATCCGGCGAAAATGCAGCCCGTGATTGGCACAATGAACATAGGAAGGCTTAAGGATTGCCGCAAGGCTGCTGATATCACCCTAACAAGGCACGAATGGTATAAAATTTACTGTGCCGCCGGCAATAAACTTCCATAAACAGTTATTTGCATACAAGTTAAACAAATGCATACCGATAGAATTTCAGCGCGAAGTGAGAACCTGTTTATACGCTTATTGTATAGAGCTTAATCCGTTCCTGAAATTTTCAATTTCATAAGCCTGCTATTCCGACAATTTTAAGCGCAAAAAATCTGCGTTTCAGTTGACAAGTACTCTGTGGTAGTGGTATAATATCATCGTTGCCTTTTCAAAGGTTTGCTGCATATATATTTTTGCGCGAGTGCTGGAACTGGCAGACAGGCACGTTTGAGGGGCGTGTGAGTTTTCTCATATGGGTTCAAGTCCCATCTCGCGCACCAAAGTCGTAAAGCCGCATGAACACTGATTTATTCAGCTGTTCATGCGGCTTTCTTTGTTTTGCTTAATAGCATCTATATAACGTTTATACAACACCTGTACCGCTTTTTAATTTTAGGTAACATAATTTATGGATTGCAAAAGTCAATACCACCCGTAAAACGGGTGGCTTGCACGAACCCTAAAAGGGCATAAGATTGCCAGCGCCTAAAAGGCGCTGGCTTTCACTTTGTTCAAGCCATAGTGGACTGACTCCGGTTAACCTTTAAAAGGGTCTTGGTATTCTTTCGTCGTCAATTTATCCTCAATCTGATCCTGCTTTTTCTGATCTCGGGATATAGTGCCGACCGCCGTCGCCCCGCTACCCATGCAACTGTCGAGAACAAACTTGCCAGAACTCGCCAGAATTTGTGTAAGTCCGGATGAGATACTCAAACAGTACCAACAATGGAGGAATAGCCTGGGCTGGCTGGAAATCAGCTTTGTCGTGGACGGTATGGCGCCGTTGTCTTTGACGATGCGAAGGTATTGCTTCCAGAGCTCCGGAGACGGAATCATGCTGTCCCACCGGCATCGGGTCATATTATACGGCAAATCAGAAAAGATCATGTCAATACTTTTATCCGGGTACATTGCCATCCCGGCAATACAATCCATATTGAAAATGTGGTTGATGTAATTTTCCATGTGACTCCTTCCCGTCGGATCCCACACGCTAAGGCATGAGAAAAGCGCCCGGCTTTTCAGCGTCTTAGTTTAATTAAAGCTTGCTAATATTTTTAGAGTAATAATGGAAAGAATAAGGCAAATGATATCATCATATAGAAGGAAGGAATCCTCAAATGAAAAGCTACTACAGATTGCCAAAACACATTGGAATCATCCCTGACGGAAACAGAAGATGGGCTCAGCAAAATGGGATGCATAAAGAAGATGGCTATAGCTATGGAATTAATCCCGGGCTTAAGCTTTACCAAGAATGTGTGCTTCTCGGAATTAAGGAAATCACATTTTATGGTTTTACAAAGGATAACACTAAACGGCCTGCAGTACAAACAAAAGCATTTACTAAAGCCTGCATTGATTCCGTTTCTGAGCTTTTAAAGCATGATGCAAATCTGCTGATTGTTGGCGATACAAAATCTCCTCTGTTTCCAAAGGAATTGCTTCCCTACACTACAAGGACAGTAATTGGCAAAGGACTCATAAACGTGAATTTCCTTGTGAACTATAGCTGGGATTGGGATTTAAACTATGCTGATAATAAAGGAAGTGGGAAAATTGCCTCTTCCGATATTTCAAGGATTGACTTAATAATACGTTGGGGTGGGCGAAGACGCTTAAGTGGATTTCTTCCCATTCAATCAGTTTATGCTGATTTTTATATCATCGATAAAATGTGGCCTGATTTTAAAATAGAGCATCTGTATGAAGCCTTAGACTGGTTTCAGAAGCAGGACGATACATTAGGAGGATAGCATTTATACTGCCCTGTCAAATATCCATTGGGTTTTGAGGCAAGGAATTAGCAATATTACTTTTTCCAGCGTACCATTCCCGGAAAGACCACTTGGCCTTAAAGCATTGTCACCTGAAGCAATGAAGAAACTCTCGCGCGCTCCCGGGCTTGAAGTTCACTCAGCTCCGTTTGTCCCGCGATTTCTTTCCATGTCGACCGTTGCCGGATCAATGCGCTGGCGCTCGATGGCATTGCCGATACGCCGGAAGTTGACGAGCTGATTTACGTTGTTATTCCGCTGCTTGTCCTCGCACTGTCTAAGACACACACGCCTGAGAGCGGGGCGGTAGCGTCGAACACCAACAGCACACCGCAGGCGGGTGCAACACAGGTGAAAGCGTAAAACAGGATAGACACAGTTTGGGGCACCCGGCTAATTCCGTGTGCCCCTATTTTTATATTCTATTGACAATATAGAATAATAATGCTATTATCCATTTGCAAGAAGCAAGGGGCCTCACCTATTCTGCTTCTTCAAGAGGCCACACCAGATGATTTCTGGTGTAGACTTATTTTTTGTTTTATTTTATAAAGATGCCATTGAGTGGTAATAGAAGTGGGAATATCACAACATTTTTAAAAACATTAGAGCACATTAAAATAAATCTAAATAAAAGAAAGCCCGCATAAACTCAGCATTCATGCGGGATTTGTGTATTTCTGGCGGAGAAAGAGAGATTTGAACTCTATTAAAATGGCTCTGTATAGCCATATATTTGTTAGCGCCTACCATAACGCCTACATAAAAACATTCCGCAACTTGCAATAGATTTCTGCCTGATTTGTTACGATAGCTTTCAGATTTTCGTTAATCCAATTCAACATTTCTTTCAATTCCTGGCCCATTTTTCATACCTACTTCATGTAATATTTGCCAAACGGCATGATATTTATTATATCGAAATGCGAACGAAAAGCAAAAAAATAAGCCCTCCTAGGCGGTGAAGCCGATGGAGGGCAAACAGAATA